>Ga0209707_1000242_pt1 | contig 36219 bp, 35 predicted proteins | sample EN4Hudsemesocosm_FD_184630 | JGI IMG/M metagenome (GOLD analysis project Ga0209707, IMG submission 184630) | Methane-oxidizing microbial communities from mesocosms in the Hudson Canyon - EN4B Hudson Canyon (SPAdes) (version 2) | ecosystem: Environmental > Aquatic > Marine > Cold seeps | place... | reverse complement strand
AATTTTGACAACTAAACGTAAATTACTTTCAATCATACGTTTGCGTGAGGGTTCATCACCTTTTAGAGAAAGGCGTGAAAAATAGACTTCTTCTTCTGCGGTTAACAACGGAGAAAAACCAATTTCACCTAAATATATCTGCGTCGCATCTAAGCTTGACGACGATACTCCATCTTTAGTTTTTTTAGGCGCTTCCTTTGCAGACGCTACCTTTTTAGACACTGTTTTTTTAGACACTTCCTTGGTCCTTTTTGTGACTTTTTGCGAAATTACTTTTTTTTCTTTTTTTTCTTTGATTGTTACGCCCATACTATATCTCCCAATAAAGTAGCAAAGCTAATAATTTGATTAAATATTCACGGTAACTCCATAGTTTTTGTTATAAGTATTATTTTTTCGGTAAGTACTTCATAGGATTAACAGATTTTCCACGAAAGCGAACTTCAAAATGAAGCATTACTCTTTGCGCATCTGTGTCCCCCATACTTGCAATAACATCACCGGTTTTAACTAACTGCTTTTCTTTAACAAGTATTTTATCGTTGTGTGCATAAGCGCTAAGATAATCATCATTGTGTTTAACAATAATTAATTGCCCATAACCTCTTAATGCACTCCCCGCATAAACTACTTTGCCATCAGCTGCAGCTTTAACCTTGTCGCCTCGACGACCTGCGATATCAATGCCTTTATTACCTTGTTGTGCTGTTGAAAATCGTGCAATCACTTTTCCATTAGCTGGCCACTGCCATTCCCTAACTTTCGTAGAGAAGGGTGAACTTTGTGAAGTGGATTTTTTGTTTACTTTTTCCCCACTTACAGTTTTACCATACTCCTGCTTTTTATTCGGTGCAACAACTTTTTTAACGCTATTTTGTGAGGTAGAGCTAGAGCTTTTATTCGAGTTTTTGGCATAACTCTTATCAGAGCTAGCTTGGGAAGGTTTTGATGTTTTCTTCTGTGCAACAATTAATTTTTGCCCTGGGAAGATATTGTAAGGTGACGAAATTTTATTCAGTTCTGCCAAAGTTCTCACATCTGAGTTTGCTCGCCAAGCAATAGAATATAAAGTTTCGCCTTTTTTTACTTTGTAGTAAGTAGAATCAATACTGTTTTTTATTCTATCTTTAAGAGGTACAGAGCCATAGGCGGTAGCTACTGGTGCAGGAGTACTTCTAGTTGAACAACCAGAAAGTAGAGTTATAGCCACGATCAAAAATGGCCAAAAACAACTGATTGACTTTCTATTCACTAGCTTCATTTATCTTTTATTAAACCTCGTATGATCAATTAAGGATAAAAAACTATAACAAATAACCTTAACAGCACAAACTTAATAAATTGTAACTGAATATGAGCTTTAATAATCACATTCATTAACGATTAAATAAGTAAACAACCCCAATGAGTATTACTATTCCCCAGCCTAATACATCAATATATTGTCTTAATTTTTTCTCCATTGCAGCCCCCCCCCATTTAATGAGCCCAGCAACTAAAAAGAACCGCATTCCTCGACCGATAGCAGAAACAAGTAAAAATGGCAAAAACGCCATTTGTAAAAAGCCGGCACTCACAGTAAATAATTTATAAGGAATAGGTGAAAAGCCTGCAAGAAAAACGACCCATATCCCCCACTGTTCAAACCAGATCATTATTTTTTCAAACCGCGTTTGGTAACCAAATTCAACAATTATAGGCTGTATCCACGGCTCAAACATTAAATAACCTAACGAGTAACCAACCACTCCGCCTAATACAGAGGCCACCGTTGTTAGCGTAGCAAATTGCCATGCTTTTTGGGGTTTAGCTAATACCATAGGTGCCAATAACACATCAGGAGGAATAGGAAAAAAAACTGACTCAGAAAAAGTTAATACTGCCAGTATCCTTGGGGCAAACTTATGCTCTGCCCAACGAAGTGTCCATTGGTATAATGCTGAAAATATTTTCACAGATATTTAGCTCATAAAAGGGTAATTAAAGAAGGAATGAATTTATCGTTACTTTTACAATAAATCACCAGGTATTAAAGGCACAAAACGAACAGCCTCCACTTGTTGTTCATTAAATTTATTATCTTTTCTAGTGATAACTTTTAAGATCTGTTGATCATCACCAACAGGAATGATTAAGCGCCCACCATCAGCTAATTGTTCTAATAAAGCTTGAGGTACGCTTGTCGGTGCTGCAGTAACAATAATGGCATCAAAAGGGGCCTTACTGGCCCAACCTTGCCAGCCATCACCATGTTTCATCGATACATTATGCAAGTCTATCGCTTTTAAACGCCTTTTGGCTTGCCACTGCAGCGCTTTAATCCGCTCAACTGAAAACACTTTTGATGTTATCTGGGCCAAAATAGCTGTTTGATAACCAGATCCAGTACCAATTTCTAGAATATTTTCGGGTGCCCCAGCGGCTAATAACAGCTCTGACATTTTAGCAACAATGTACGGCTGAGAAATAGTTTGTCCCTGTCCAATAGGTAAAGCTGTATTGTCATAGGCCTTGTGTGCGAGTATTTCAGGAACAAAATTATGCCTTGGCGTTCGAGCTATCGCTTGTAATACTTGTTGATTGATAATACCTTCCGCGTGAAGTTTTTGCGCTAATATTTCACCGCTGCGAGTTGACTTTCCACCGATACTCCTCGCTATTTTGACATTCATAGTACTGCTCTTTTCTACAATTAGTGATACATTATTTATTTGCTATTATTGCTTGGATTGAAATTTATAATATAAGTTCTTCTATCCACTGTGACATTGCCGATAAACTGCTATGAGCAGTCATATCTACGGTCAACGGAGTTATAGACGCAAAATCATTAGCAATAGCATGAAAATCAGTTCCTTCCCCACCATCTAGCTCTTGCCCTAACGAACCATACCAATAGATATCACGTTGCCATGGGTCTTGCATTTTTTTCATAGTTTCTGCTTTGTGCCGATGACCTAGACGGGTTACTTTAACACCTTTTAACTGTGATAAAGGAATATCCGGTACATTTATATTTAATATTTGATCCGCAGCTAAAGGGTGCTCTTTTAATCTAGATATTATTCTAGCTGCAACTACAGCAGCTGTTTGATAATGCTGTTGATGTTTCCCTACCAAAGAAACAGCAATCGCAGGCATCCCCATGTGCCGACCTTCTGTTGCTGCAGCTACTGTTCCTGAATATAAAGTGTCATCACCAAGATTTGCGCCATTATTAATTCCCGCTACCACTAAATCAGGTAAAGGCTTCATTAACTGGCTGATCCCAAGGTGAACAGCATCGGTAGGTGTACCATTAACAGAGAAATAGCCATTATCTAAAGTTTGAGCACGTAAAGGGTTAAGTAAAGTAAGAGAGTTACTAGCGCCACTGCAATTTCGATCAGGAGCAACAACCACTACCTTGGCAAGTTTTGCTAGTTCCTGATGTAATATTTTTATGCCTAATGCATGCACACCGTCGTCATTACTGAGTAATATATTCATATTTTGATTTTTCTTATCGGGAATAGTTGTTTGTCTTGGCTATTGAGATTAATTTCTAACTGCGAGAGTTTAAGTCTTTATAATCAATGAGCTCACGTAAAATTGTTGTTGCATAACAACCTGCAGGTAAGAAAAACTTCAAAACAACCGTATTTTGACTATCACCTACGTTATCAACACCCTCTTCGTTAACACTAAGAGAGGGATTTGATAAGTTTAAACGAATTCTGCGGCGCTCTTGCTTTAAACCAAACTTAGCTAAGCCTTTAGTTATTTCATCGTGACTATCAGCAATTTGTTGTTCAAAATGTAATGTTTGACCTTTGGTTATTAACTCACCCGCCCCCCACATCGGTGCTGTAATATCGATGTCTTTCTCGGTTAAACGATCAAGTAATATTTGATCAACCTTTTCAGCTAAAAATATCGACTGTGTACCCGCTAACATGCAAATATCGCCATCGGATAGTACATTAAAATAATCATGTTCAATGCGTTTACTAACGACATTATTAAATAAATACGATCTTGCTGCTGAAAGGTAGAAGCCACGCTTCTTTTTATCTTTGACTTTCATTTCACCAGCAAATAGTTTAATCGCTTTGTTGATATTACCGCCTTCAATACCAAAGCGCTGCTCACCAAAATAGTTAGGCACACCATTGGCTATTATTTTAAGCCAAGTTTGTTTCAATGCATCGATGTTACTCACTTCTCGTAGCGTTAACTCAAAGTTATTACCCGTAAGCGCGCCAATACGAAGTTTCTTGTTATGTCTGGCATAAGTCAGTACGTCTACACCATCAATCTGCATATCGCTTAGGTCATATTCATCTTTTCCTGGTAGGTGAACCCCAAACCATTGCTCTGTTATTGCAAAACGATCTTTTAAACCAGCATACGAGACTAGTTTATCTTTTACCTTAAAATACTTTGCCAATTCACGAACAACATCTAAAGTATTTCGGCCTGACTTTCTAATGTGAATAAGCAGGTGCTCTCCTTCTGAACATGGCTCAAAAGGGAGTTGTTCGAAAACTTTGAAGTCGGCCATGCTTGAGCGTAGAAGCCCAGTTGATTTTGGTTTGCCATACAAATAAGCAAGTGCTGGTAACATCTTTGATTAACCTTCGGCTGTTAATGGAGTTGGTTTAAACGGAAGAACATATGGAGTTAATAAAGCAACACAATGCACCGCTACGCCCTCTTTTCTCCCGGTATAACCGAGTTTTTCAGTTGTCGTTGCTTTAACATTCACTTGTTCAAGTTCACAAAGTAAATCTTCAGCTAAACACGTACGCATTGCTAATAAGTGCGGTGACATTTTAGGTGCTTGTGCAACAATGGTTATATCCACATTACCAATCTCATAATCTTTAGCTGTCATTAAGCTAACGACATGTTTTAATAAAATTCGGCTAGATATATTTTCATAACTTGCGTCAGTATCAGGAAAGTGATTACCAATATCTCCAAGCGCTAAAGCACCAAGAATGGCATCACACAAAGCATGAATAGCAACATCACCATCAGAGTGTGCAATAAAACCAAATTCGAAAGGCACCTTCACTCCAGCTAAAACTAACGGTCCTTGACCACCAAATTTATGAACATCAAAACCATGACCTATGCGCATATATCTTCCTGTGTATTATTATGTTTTCTGTGTCAGATAAAATTTTGCTAACGCTAAATCTTCTGGGTTGGTTATTTTAATATTAGCGCTACTACCCTGTACTAATAAACTTGGTAAGCCAAGGTGCTCAATTGCCGATGACTCATCAGTAATGACAACAGTATCCTTTTTAGCTTGTTTAATCGCTTGAATGAGTTGCTTAGTAGGATACATCTGAGGTGTTAATGCATGCCAAAGCGTTGAGCGGTCAACGGTACTATTCACTAACTGATTTGGATTCGCCTGCTTAATTGTATCTTTTACCGGATAAGCTAACAAACCACCTTGGTCGCTATCTCTGCATTGCTTAACTAAGGCATCGATGTCTAGATGAGAAATACAAGGACGCGCAGCATCATGAACTAATACCCAAGGATATATTACGGTGTCGATAGCACTCAATCCGGCAAGAACTGAGTCAACACGTTCTTGCCCACCCCAAACGGTTAATACATCTTGGTGTTCAACCAATTCAGTTTCATCATAGTATTCATCATCTGCGTTTATCACCACTATAACTTTATTAATATGGGCATGAGACAGTAATCTAAAGACAGTGTGTTCTAATATACTGTGGTGATTAATTTTTAAATATTGTTTAGGACACGTAGCTTGCATTCTTTTTCCAACACCAGCAGCAGGTACTACCACGATTAAGGGGGAAAAATTTTTATTATGGGAATGAGTCATCAGTTATGACTTTACCTTGGTTTTTTTTAAGGATGAAAATGAAGGTTTAGCTCGTTTACTTTTTGAATCTGAAGGTATAATACGAAAAAACGTTTCTCCTTCTTTGATCATCCCCAATTCATTACGAGCACGCTCTTCGATGGCTTCTACCCCTAGTTTCAAATCATCAGTATCAGCATAAAGTAACTTATTTCGTTGTTTAAGTTTTTCATTGTCAAGTTGCTGCCTACTTACTTCACTTTGCAATGACAGGTAATCAGGCACACTATTTTTACCGAACCAAAGGCGGTATTGAAGAAGCATTAAAAAAATTACAAGCCCTGTGGTTATTAAGCGCATAAAAGAAAATTAATATTACAGATTGTAGAGTGAAAGTTACGACTATTATAGATAGTTGCATGGCGCTGTAAATAAAATTGAGCAGTTAAATACTAATGTCATGTATATCAGTTAAATAACTAACGGTTGTTTAAAATTTTTCCAGTTTATTGAACATGAAAGCAACAGTTCTCGCAAACTTGGAATAATTGGGTGTAATTTATTACTTCCTTGCCAATAGTGCCCAGAGCATGCAGCTGCCATTACTTTTTTATTTGGCTTGAGCAACTTAGTGTGTTGATGAAGTTTTTTATTATCACCCGACAAATCAAACCAACCTGAAACATTGGTGCGAAATCGGTGGTTCTCGTTATCCAAACGATCAATACAATCAAGTATGATATGGTCTTTATTTAACACGGGTACAATAAAGCCAAGCGATAATTTTGTTGATAAATACCATGTAAAGACTAACTCAACTTCCTGGCCAGTGAGAGGGATATTATTGCTTTGTTTTGTTTGCCAAGCCGCATTTTGGACATCAAGTTCAAGTGGAGAATCAGCTTGTGTCATCAATAGTGCTGTTCGGTTAATATAATATGAAAGACTTTTTAACCGACCTTGCACGGCTTGAGCATTAGGTAACACCATATTAGCAAGCTGCCGTAACTCTCGCTCATAAAGCGCATTACACAATTCAGCATAATTTGTCGATTGTTGCTGCTCTTGCCAAAGTGAAGCTTGGGTCATGGTGGTTAAAAATCAATAGTTTACTGCCTGTTGTTTAAGCATACTCGATTATCGTGAAAAGATGAAATTTCCCATAAAAAAATCCGATACAAATGTATCGGATTTTTTAATAAGCATATTATTGAAGCTAATTAGCACAAATAACACTGCTATTAGAATATATAATCGCTAGTTAGCTCAAGATCAAGGCGTCTGCATGGAGTTGACGATAGTCAATGAATACAGACAACACAGATATTGGGCTAACTATTGGCCTTTAACTTCACTAAGGCCGTTAAATATAGCTTTGTCGCCTAGATACTCTTCAATGCGTAATAATTGATTGTACTTAGAAACACGATCAGAGCGACATAAAGAACCCGTTTTAATTTGACCTGCTGCTGTACCAACGGCTAAATCTGCGATGGTTGCATCTTCAGTTTCACCACTTCGGTGTGATATAACAGCAGTAAAACCAGCATCTTTAGCCATTTTAATTGCTGCTAAAGTTTCAGTTAATGTGCCTATTTGGTTAAATTTAATCAAGATTGAGTTACCAATCCCTTGCTCAATACCACGTGCTAAAATTTTAGTATTGGTGACAAATAAATCATCACCAACAATTTGTACTTTATCGCCAAGTATTTTGGTTTGGTAGGCAAAGCCATCCCAGTCAGACTCATCTAAGCCATCTTCAATAGATACGATTGGGTATTGCTGACAAAGTGTTGCTAAGAAATCTGAAAATTCGTTAGCCGTGAATTGTTTGCCTTCGCCTTTAAGGTCGTAAATAGCTTTATCTGCATCATAAAATTCAGAGGCAGCACAATCCATCGCTAATGTTACGTCCTTCCCTAACTCATAACCTGCCGCTTCTGTAGCTTCTTTAATAACAGCTAATGCATCTGCATTTGATTCTAAGTTAGGCGCAAAACCTCCTTCATCACCAACGGCGGTGTTCATGCCTTTTGAAGATAATACTTTTTTCAGTGCATGAAATATTTCAGCACCCATACGCAGGGCTTCACTAAAGTTTTTAGCGCTAACTGGTTGAACCATAAACTCTTGAATATCAACGTTGTTATCAGCATGCTCACCACCATTGATGATATTCATCATAGGCAAAGGCAAAGAATACTGACCAGAAGTACCGTTTAAATCAGCGATGTGTTCAAACAATTGCACTTTCTTTTCCATGGCAGCGGCTTTTGCTACTGCGAGTGATACAGCAAGAATTGCATTTGCACCAAATTTTTCTTTATTTTCAGTACCATCTAAATCAATCATGATTTGATCTATGTTTGCTTGTTCTAAAGCGCTTTTGCCTTTCAAAGCACCTTGAATATCTTCATTGATAGCTGTTACCGCTTTTAAAACGCCCTTACCTAAATAGCGTGACTTATCACCGTCACGTAACTCTAGTGCTTCACGAGAGCCAGTTGATGCGCCAGATGGTGCTGCAGCACGTCCCCAAGCACCCGATTCTAAATAAACGTCTGCTTCAACCGTTGGATTACCACGAGAGTCCATGATTTCACGGGCAATAATTTTACTAATATTCGACATTGTCATTCCTACTCATAAATGTGTTGTTCTGCAATTGAACAATAAAAATTAAAAAAACTAATAACCAGTAACTAAATTCTTCTGCTATAAAAGAAAAACCGTAGCACTGGGCTACGGTTTAATTAATTGGTTGGTTAACTTGATTGCTGTTTTTGATGCTCAAAGGAAGCAGCAATAAAGCCTTCAAATAATGGGTGGCCATCACGTGGAGTTGAATTAAACTCAGGATGAAACTGCCCTGCAATAAACCAAGGGTGATCAGGTATTTCAATCACCTCAACTAATGTTTTATCCGTAGATAATCCCGAGAACACTAAACCAGCTTTGCTTAATTGTTCACGGTAGTTATTATTTACCTCAAAACGGTGACGGTGTCTTTCATTAATTGTTTCACTGCCATATACGTCGCACACCTTGGTACCTTTCATAAGGTGACACAATTGAGAGCCTAAACGCATGGTTCCACCTAAATCAGAATCTTTGTGGCGGTATTCAACTTGACCTTCTTCATCTAACCATTCATTGATTAAACCAATAACAGGAAAGGGTGTTTCGGCATTAAACTCAGTACTGTGTGCGTCTTTTAATCCTGCAACATTACGTGCAAAATCGATAAGAGCTACTTGCATACCTAAACAGATACCTAAATAAGGTACTTTGTTTTCACGAGCGTATTGTGCAGTTAAAATTTTACCTTCGACACCACGCTCACCGAAACCGCCAGGAACAAGAATAGCGTCAAGATTTGCTAAGATGTCTGTACCTTTAGCTTCTACATCTTGCGAGTCAATATATTGAATTTTTACTTTAACTTGGTTTTTAATACCTGCATGTTTTAATGCTTCGTTAATTGACTTATAAGCATCAGGTAGTTCGATATATTTACCTACCATACCGATAGTCACTTCGCCTTCAGGATTAGCTTCTTGGTATAAGACTTGTTCCCATTCACTTAAATCAGCTTCAGGTACATCTAAACCAAAGCGATTAACGACTAATTCATCAGTACCTTGAGCTTTTAATAACGCAGGCACTTTATAAATACTATCGACATCAGGCATAGAAATAACAGCTTTTGATTCGACATTGGTAAATAATGAGATTTTAGCCCGTTCATTCGCAGGAATAACGCGGTCACTTCGACAAATTAAAATATCAGGAAAAATACCAATCGAGCGTAATTCTTTAACTGAATGCTGAGTAGGCTTAGTTTTTATTTCACCTGCTGCAGCAATATAAGGAACAAGCGTCAAGTGCATAAACATAGCACGTTCACGGCCAAGTTCTAAACCTAGTTGGCGAATAGCTTCTAAAAATGGTTGAGACTCAATATCACCAACCGTACCACCAATTTCCACCATAGCAACGTCATAACCTTCAGCACCTTCGATTACACGACGTTTTATGTCATTAGTGATATGAGGAATTACTTGAATGGTGGCACCTAAAAATTCACCTTTACGCTCGCGCGCAAGAATGCCTTGATAAATACGACCTGTAGTAAAGTTGTTACGCTTGGTCATTTTGGTACGAATAAATCGCTCATAATGCCCTAAATCAAGATCGGTTTCTGCACCATCTTCGGTAACAAATACTTCACCATGTTGAATAGGGCTCATTGTCCCTGGGTCAACATTAATATAAGGGTCAAGTTTTAGCATGGTAACTTTTAAGCCACGCGCTTCAAGGATTGCTGCAAGAGAGGCTGCTGCAATGCCTTTACCAAGAGACGATACAACGCCACCAGTTACAAAAATATATCGAGTTGTCATGTGATACCAAAAGTCAGGATGAACGGGTTATATTCAAATAGCTGCAAACTATTACTATTGCCAAAAATGAAATAGTTTATGCATCCTTTCAAACAAAAATGAGTGAATGTAGGATGTGATAACTATTGAAAAACAATTTTAGCAGGACGGGAAAGCATTATACTTAAAAGCCAGCCTAACAACAATATGATCAATGAATCTATCGATAAAAAATAATCCTTAATTAATGTTTCATAATGAAAACAACATCAAAAATGTTAAACTCAGTTATCTATAATTTTCCTATTAACTGATACTTATGAAACTTGATCGCCTTAATGCCATTTTCTCCGCCATTGATCTTATTAATAATGAAGATCCCAACCAAATAACGTTCAATAATATATCTCACCCTAAAGAGTATATTTACGGCCAACAAATGACCAACACGCTTGATCAACATTGGCCACAGGCAAATGAGTTATTAAAAATTGCCGTAAGGGCCCAGCATATTAAAAGATGGCACTTAAAAAGAGTTGAATTCGATTTAGGAAAGAAAGGCTACTTTAAATGGCGTATAGCACTAGGAAAGTTTCATGCTGAATTAACTCAACAATTAATGCAGTCTCATGACTACACATTAGAGGAGAGCTTAACAACAGCAGCGATCATTCGAAAAGACAAACTAAAATCAAATAGTGACAGCCAAACACTTGAAGATGTCGCTTGTTTGGTTTTTTTACAATTTTATTTTAATGATTTTGCCAGTAAACACAGTGAAGAAAAAATCATTCGTGTATTACAAAAAACTTGGGGGAAAATGTCAGAGCAAGGCCATGGTATTGCGTTAACATTAGATTTACCTGAGCATTTATCTGCATTAGTGGGTAAAGCTCTCGCATAATAGCCTCACAGCTAACTAATAGGATGATTAGTTAGCGTTATCGTTTATCGTCATTGGCGCAACTGTTGGCAATCGTAAAATAAATATTGATGGTCCCAAAACAAAAGCAGCCACCATCACTTGTAAATAAACTTGTTCAAGCATATAAAAAGACCAGCATACCGACAAAAACATAGTAAAGAGTGCGATTGATTTAGCCCTAAGGGAAATAATTCTATGGTTTTCCCAATTAATGATCAAAGGGCCAAATATTTTATTATCTAATAATTTTTGATGAAGCATGGGTGAAGATTTTGCAAAGCAACTTGCAGCAACTAAGACAAAAGGTGTTGTTGGTAATAAAGGTAGAGCAACACCTAGAATAGCCAAACCAATAAAAAGAAAACCAATACACTTATAGATCATAATATTTATCCTTTAAACATCATTCTATTTCAAAGTTAAATATAGACAAAATTTCAACCTTTTCTTTCAGCTAATTTAATTTGTTGCCAATAACCTTCTAATTTCGAGAGTTCATGTTGTTCAAAAGAAAGCCCTGATTGTTCAACGTGTTGCTCTACTCCATGAAAACGTTTGGTGAATTTTCGATTTGCTTGCCTAAGCAGTGTTTCGGGATCTTGCTTAGCATGGCGGCATAAATTAACCACAGCAAACATTAAATCACCTAGCTCTTCAGCTAAGGCTTCTGGCTCTGAGTTTTGTAAATGGGTTAGTTCAACTTTAACTTCTTCAACTTCTTCGACAACTTTATCAAAAACATCTTCAATGTTGTGCCAATCAAAACCAACATGAGCACATCGCTTCTGTATTTTTGCCGCTTGAGATAAAGCAGGTAAATTATTGGGGACATCGGCTAATATGCTTATTTTCTCAGCTTTATTTTTGGCTTGGCGCTCTTTGGCCTTTTCATTTTCCCAATTAGCTTTTATTTCAGCATCAGAGGTTAGTATGGCAGTTCCAAAGACATGGGGATGACGACGAATAAGCTTCTCACAAATCGCAGCAACCACAGAATCAAAATCGAACCTTTGCTGTTCTTGCCCTAACTGGCTATAGAAAATAACCTGAAAAAGCAAATCGCCTAACTCTTTTTCTAGTTCAACAAAGTCTTGTTGCTCAATGGCATCAGCAACTTCATATGCTTCTTCAATTGTGCATTTAACAATTGAGGTAAAGTCTTGCTTAAGATCCCAGGGGCAACCCGTTTTAGGATCTCGTAATTGCGCCATAATCCAGCGAAGTTTATTCATCGATGCTTTGTCATTTAACATTTATTTCAAGTACTCTTTGTTTGTATACCTTTGCATTGCTCTATAAACGCCTGACTTCACCAACATCTTCAAGTTGCAATAGCTTGCTGATCAATTTTGATAAAATATCACTATCAGAAATTTCCAAGGTTATCGACATTACCATAGTTTGTTTGGCTGAATCGGTATGACTTTCCATACCAACAATACTGACCCTTTCATTTGAGATTATCGTTGATATATCCCTGAACAGCCCCTGTCTGTCCATAGCAATAATTTGTACTTTAACTTGATAACTCTGCTGGTTTTTCTGATTTTGTTGACCCCATTGTACTTCCACTTCTCTTTCGGGTTGTTGATTTAGCGCATTAGAAAGCTGATCACAATCAAACCTGTGTACTGAAATTCCACGCCCTTGAGTAATAAAACCCATAATTTCATCACCGGGGACTGGACGACAGCACTTTGCTATATGAGTTAATAAGTTACCAACACCTGAAACGGTAATACCATTACTATCAGAGGTTGAAGTTGCCGTTGATGATTGCTTTACTAAGCTTTGCGGGTCAATGTCTTCAACAGGTTTAAATTTATCATCTTGTTGTTGCAAATAATTAGTTACTTGCTGTAAACGTGCATTTCCAGAGCCTATAGCCGCATACAGATCATCAACGGTTTTTACGTTAAACCGTGTAGAAGTGGTATTAAGATTGACTTTATCTAATTTTAATTTGTTTAGCTCACTTTCTAGTAGCTGTTTCCCTTGAACAATATGTTTATCTCGGTCAAGCAACTTGAAAAAATGCTGAACTTTTGCTCTTGCTCTTGCAGTGTGCAAGTAGTTTAAATTAGGGTTTAACCAGTCTCTGCTTGGGTTCGCCGTTTTAGTTGTTAATACTTCAACTTGATCTCCCGTTTGTAATTGATGAGTGAAAGGTATAATTTTTCCAAACACTTTAGCGCCAATACAACAGTGACCGACATTTGAGTGAATATAGTAAGCAAAGTCTAGTGGTGTAGCACCTACAGGTAAATCAATTACATCACCATTAGGGGTAAAAACATAAATCCTGTCTTCAAATACTTGGCTACGTAACTCATCAATAAGCTCACCACTGTCACTAACATCTTCTTGCCATTGTAGAATCTTTTTAAGCCAATTGACTTTTTCATCAAAGCCAGACTTTTTATCACTACCTTTTGCGCCAGTACTACCTTCTTTATAACGCCAGTGTGCTGCGACGCCCATTTCAGCATCTTCATGCATTTGCTCTGTACGTATCTGAATTTCGACAGATTTACCTTCTGGTCCTATCACCACTGTATGAATTGATTGATAACCGTTGGGTTTAGGTGTCGCTACGTAATCATCAAATTCATTGTGTAAATGCTGCCAACTGGTATGGACGACACCTAAAGCGCCATAACAATCTTGCAGCTCATCAACAATTATTCGAACAGCTCTAACATCAAACAGTTGCTCAAAGTCGAGGGACTTTTGCTGCATTTTTTTCCAAATGCTATAGATATGCTTTGGCCTACCGTAAACTGCGCCACTAATTTTTAAATCTTTTAGCTGAATAGATAAATTAGTAACAAAATCGAGCATGTACTGCTCGCGATCTAACCTTGTTTCATCAAGCTGCTTGGCTATTTTTTTATAAATTTTCGGATGAAGATAACGAAATGAAATATCTTCAAGTTCCCACTTTAATTGCCCTATACCTAAACGGTTGGCTAATGGCGCATAAATATTAGCACTCTCTTTAGCAGTTAAAACACGGGTTTCTTCATCAACATCTTTAACTAAACGTAAATTGCAAAGGCGTTCTGCTAACTTAATCACCACAGCTCTAACATCATCTACCATTGCCAGTAGCATTTTACGAATATTATCCACTTGATTAACTGAAATATTATTCATTAAACTTTTATTTGAGGGGTTTTGCTGCAGAGTTTTTATCGCCTCCATTTGCTCTACCCCTTGGCAAAGCACTAAAATTTGTTTACCAAAATTTTCATCAATGTAAGCAATGTCGATGTATTGATATTGAAGAAGTGGCGTTAAAAACGCTGCACATAATGAGTCACTATCAAGATTTAAAGGTGCAAGAATTTCCACCATTTCTAGTGATTTTGCTTCACATTCAGCCCTGTCCTCAAAAAAATGCCTGATCTTCGCCCATAAAGACTCAAGTGATTGACATTTACTCTGAGATATATCTAAAGAAGCAAGCCATTGTTCAAAGCTAGTAACTGACATTTGATGTGATTTGCGTACCGAAACCATCTTTAATTCCTATCGTTATTTAACGCGAAAACAATACCATAGTTTCAACATGTTTTGTTTGAGAAAACATTTCAATTAACGCTATTTTTTCTATTTTATACCCTTTATCAATAAGGTATTTAGCATCTCTCGACAAAGTTGATGGCTCGCAACTAACATAAAGTAAACAGGGTATTTCAAACCTTGCTAGTTGCTCTAAAGCTTCTAAAGCGCCAGCCCTTGCTGGATCAAGTAAAACCTTATTAAAAGGAGTACTTGCCCAAGCTTGTGATAACCAATCTGCATTTAAGTCGGCTTGATGAAACTGACAATTATCAAGTTTGTTATTACTGGCATTTTTAGAGGCGCGATCAACCATTGTTTGCACTCCCTCAATGCCAATAACCTGCTTAACTCTTTGTGCTAACGAAAGACTAAAGTTACCTAAACCACAAAATAGGTCGAGAACCACATCGGTTGTTGCTAGCGATAACCAATCCATAGCTTGTTTAACCATTTGTTGGTTCACTTGATGGTTTATTTGAATGAAATCTTGGCTATTAAATGTCAGCTCAAGATCATTTAATAATTTATATTTTAACGGTTTCTCTTCAGTTAAGGCTGTAACTTGCTCACCGTCATCAATCAACACCTGCCATTGATGAGTTATTTCAGCACTCCGCCAAAGAGCTTTATCACTATCGTTTAGCTTTTTAAGCTGCCGGATAACGAGGGTAATTATATCTGTATCTATTACTTCAATATGTCCGATTGAACGACTTACAAGTTGATCTAATACTTTTTTTAAAGGGATAAATATCGATGAAATGTTATCGACCAAAACATGGCACTGCTTAATTGCCGTTAGTTGATTAGTCCCTTTTTGTCTAAAACCTAGAGTGACATGACCTTGTTTATCGTATTGCACACCTAAACGGGCTTTTCGACGGTAATGCCAAGGAGTACTTACGATAGACTCTTGCCAAGGTAATGACTGATTAATTTGATTTCGCTGAAAGAGATCCGCAACCTTTTTCTGCTTAAAATCCATATGTTCAAAAAAGGATAAATGTTGTAAGTCACAACCTCCGCATAAACGGTAATGTTTGCACACAGGGGAGACCCTATCCTCACTAACTGCTGCAATTTCAATTATTTTTCCACGTAAATATTTACTTTTTTGCTCAGTAATTTTTACTTTAACGTTCTCTTGAGGCAAAGCTTGTTCAATGAACACCGGTTTATTATTCAATCTAGCTACACCATTGCCATTCAAATCTAATCGTTCAACTTTTACATCAAAAGTTTGACCAACAATTTGCTTTTTTTTATTTGCCTGGTAGAAATTCGCCATCTTTATGATTACCAATGATTATATGGATAGTTTTGTGAGGGTATGACATTATAAACTAATAAAGGTAATTTTAACCTTATTCATATGACTAGCAAACTAATTTTCAATTAATCTAAAACCAAAATTTAGTATTTAAGCTCATTATACAATGCATAAAATAAGCCTTAAAGATTGGGTCATACTACTGACCATTTTACCTACTACATTAATCAGTTTAGCGATTGCAGGATACTTTTCTTACAGCCGTTATATTGAGCTCAATGATTTTCTAACACTACGCTCTCAAAGTATTATAGAGCCAATTGCTATTGCCAGCGTCGATCCGATCATCAGTAAAAATAGAGAAAAATTAAGGCAACTCATCGGCTTTGCACATCGAAACCATGCAAATATAGTAAAGAGTATTACTGTTTTCACTACCGATAACCAAGTATTAGTCACCAGTGCATATCATGGCGATACCAACTTAATGAGACTTAAAGCAGGTGAAAGTATTCCACAGCATACTGCAACTGAGCCATTAGCGGATTATTATATATTTCGTACACCTATCATCAATGAACATAACTCCGATGAAAACAACTCTTTGGAGAATCATCAAATGATTGTTGGCTATGTTGCAATGCAAATTGATAAAAACAAAATAAAATACAACCAACAAAGTCAAATGATTGTAGCATTGGCAATTGTTATTTTTGGCTCTTTAATTAGCGCTTTATTTTCAATAAGATTGATCAAAAACGTTACCCGCCCCGTTACTACTATGGTGCAAGCTGTAGATCGAATAAGAGAGGGTAAACTTGAGAGTCGAGTCAGTGGCCAACTGATCGGCGAGTTAAATTTTTTAAAAAATGGTATTAATGCCATGGCACAATCCCTTGGTGATTATCAAGATGAAATGCAACGAAGTATTGATCAGGCAACCATAGACTTACGTGAAAGCCTAGAGCAGTTTGAAATTCAAAACGTTGAATTAGATATATCAAAGCGTAAAGCTCAAGATGCTAACCGGGTAAAGTCTGAATTTTTAGCCAATATGAGTCATGAATTAAGAACCCCATTAAATGGTGTTATTGGTTTTACTCGACAAGTACTAAAAACACCTTTAAGCGAAACCCAGCGGGATTATTTACAAACTATTGAACGCTCTGCAAACAACTTACTTGCGATTATTAATGATATTTTAGATTTCTCTAAACTTGATGCAGGCAAAATGATAATTGAAAAAGTACCATTCACATTAAGAGAGTCGATAGAAGAAACGCTCACCCTACTTGCGCCAATATCTCAAAAAAGAAATATTGAGCTATCACTTCGCATTGCTCCACAGCTAGCTGATTCATTAATTGGCGATGCCATGCGAATAAAGCAGGTAATAATCAATTTAGCGAACAACGCAATTAAGTTTACTGAAAAAGGCTCGGTTACTATCGATGTTGAAGGCGAAACGTCTGACTCACATACAGCGATAATTAAAGTCACCGTAACTGATACTGGTATTGGTATGAACGCTGAACAACAACAGACCATTTTTGAAGCTTTTGGTCAAGCTGATAAAAGCGTTACTCGTTTGTATGGTGGCACTGGGCTTGGTTTAGTGATATCTCAACGTCTAGCCAACGAAATGCAAGGAGATATTGGCTTCATCTCAGAAGAAAAGCGGGGTTCAACGTTTTGGTTTACTTTCCAATGTGAGGTTAACCCCATTCCTATTGAAACACCACTTGATACCAAGGCTCTATTTGGAAAAAGTATTCTTTACTATGAACCATTAACCCACTCTCGAATTGGAACAAGTGAACTAATGGAAGCTTGGCAAATGCAAGTTACACCCGTGCATAGCTTAGAGAAGCTTAGTAATGCGTTGACTCAAAATCAGAATTTTGACTTTGCGTTAATTGGGCATGCGGTAACACCCACAGAAATTAATGATTTAAAAGAATTAATTAATTCAATTAAACCTCATATTCCTGCAATACATTTAGCCATCAACTCTAATTCACCTAGTCTTCAGGAGGCATTGTTAGCTAGTGGTGCTTTAAGTTGTTTGAGTAAGCCAATTACCCCTTCGAGGCTTAGCCGTGTATTACAACCCCAACGTAATGAAATAACACAATACTCTCCTGAACTTTCAACTTCCAGAGTACCAATTAAAGTACTTGCGGTTGATGATAATGAAGCAAATTTGAAACTAATAAAAGCACTTCTGCTAGAGCAAGTAGCAGAAGTTACCACAGCAACGAATGGTAAAGAAGCTGTTTATTTCTGCCAAAATGAAATGTTTGCCTTAATATTCATGGATATTCAAATGCCTATTATGGATGGGGTTACGGCATTAAAAACAATTAAAGCTCATACTTTTAACAACAACACTCCAATGGTAGCAGTAACAGCACATGCTTTGAGTGGTGAAAAAGAAAAATTATTACAAGAAGGTTTTGATGGCTATATAACCAAGCCAATAGATGAAACTATGCTACGACACAGTATTTATGAATATTGTGATTTAGATTTATTTATTCCTACAGCTACTAATCAAGCTGAAAGTTTTCAAGAAGAGAGTGAATCGAGTTTCACACAAACTAATTCTACTGCCTATAATGAGTCTAATGACGTAATTGATTGGACATTGGCATTAAAACGAACAGGTAATAAAACGGAACTGGCTAGAGATATGTTAGATGGCCTTGTCAAAAGTTTACCAGAAACAAAGCAATATATATCTGATGCACTTACCAGCCAGGATATTGAGCAAATAAAAACACTGATTCATAAGTTAAATGGGGCCTGCTGCTATACAGGAGTACCCAGTCTAGGCAAAATAACGCATCACATTGAAACTCAATTAAAACTAGATTATTCACTAGACGATCTTGAGCCAGAGTTTTTTGAATTTTTTGAACACTTAGATAATGTGATGTCACAAGCACCTAAATTTTTGGATATGACAGCATCTTAAAAAATGTAGTTACAGGTTTGCATAATTAGGGGCTAGGGAAGGACTTTTTGGAGTATAAGCTAACGCTATCTAACAACTATATTAGGTGAAGTATTTATTTCACCATCTTCAGAGATAACGGCAACGCCATCATTACAAAGTAGTACCGCTAAACTCCTACCTTTTTCTTTACGAATAAATTTAAGTTCATAGCCAAATTTTCCTAAACTGCTGGCAGAAAACTTTTGAGCTAATGAAAGTTCAGACCACCACACAGACTGCTCCGGTGATTCGGTTCTTCTTTCTACTAACGATTTAGTGTTAGAGCGCTCAATCGACGGCATGGCTCATTCCTATGACTATAATTACTACACAGATGCATACATTATAGTTCAACTTTGACTATAAATACAAAGAAACGCTTAAATTTTGAACTATAGATTAAATAACAACGGACTGGCAAGCATTCAATTAGTAGAAAATGGAATGCTTGCTGATTCAAGTAATCAATTATGACTTGATATAACTAATGCCAATTGGGCTAATTAATAACTCTTGCTTCTAACATTAAACTTTTCATATCTCTGATTGCTTTGTCTAAGCCATCAATGGCCGCCCTAGCAATTATTGCATGGCCAATATTCAATTCTATTATCTCTTCAATAGCCGCTATAGGTTTAACATTAAAATAATTTAGTCCATGACCAGCATTTACTTTAAGGCCCTGAGCATGCGCATATTTAATACCTTCACTTAAATACTCCAGCTCTGCTTGCTGATCCTCTTCAGTTGCGGCATCAGCGTATTTACCGGTATGAATTTCGATATAAGTTGCTTTACTTTTTACTGCTGCATCTATTTGTGCCTTATCAGCATCAATAAATAGACTTGTTTGCGTGCCCACTTCAGCAAGTTTTTCCACTGCATAGGTAATTTTATCGAGCTGGCCTATAACATCTAATCCACCTTCAGTTGTAAGCTCTTCCCTTTTTTCAGGAACTAAACAGCAAAATACTGGTTTTACATCACAGGCAATCGCAATCATTTCATCTGTAACAGCCATTTCTAAGTTCATACGTGTATGTAAGGTTTCTTTCAAAACATAAATATCTCGGTCTTGAATATGGCGTCTATCTTCGCGAAGGTGAACGGTTATCCCGTCTGCACCTGCGTGCTCTGCAACAGAGGCAGCATAGACGGGATCTGGATAGTTAGTACCGCGAGCTTGGCGCAAAGTAGCAATATGATCAACGTTAACACCTAATAATATATCTTTCATAACCGGTCTCATTTTGAAATCAGAAGTTTCTATTTCTGTTTAGTGAATAATTTACGACTATTTAGCGGCTTACCTCCAAGTAAACCATTAAATATATGTCTCATCAATAATTTGTTGCTATGTAAAACATCAGTATCAATTAAGTTTTCCTGACTAATAGCTTGCAAGTGTGCTTTTTTAAAAAGAGGCAATCTAAGCTTTTCAGTATTCGGGATAAACCCTTCTTCGGGCATATAATAAAAGCTTGTCGCTGTTTGTTCAAAAACTGGTGAGAAATCAAGAGAAAATCCGAGTTCATCTAATAGGTCTAACTCAAATTTTCGTAATATAGGCTCTATTGACTGATTTTGGGATAATAAAGCTAAACTCAATTGATAGTTATTAAATAAAGCAGGACAAGGGCTCATTTCACCAAGCAACTTTACCAGTAACTCATTTAAATAAAAGCCACTGTATAAAAAGTTTCCTTTAAGTACGTATGACTTTTCAGAAACCTCAATTCTGCTCAAGTTCTTTAACTGGCTTTGTCCTTTCAATAATACATTTAAAGGACAAAAAGGCTGTAACAAACCTTTTTTATTTGATTTATTGGTCTTACCTGAATAGACAATCGCAGAAACCTTCCCTTCATCTTTGGTTAAGAGTTCAACAATATGTTGATGCTCTCGATAAGGTCTACTGTGTAGGACAAAAGCTAACTGTTCTATAGGCTGCATAAGACTAACTTTGAAAATTAACCGGAGTATTCGTCGCCATAACCTAAACTGCGTAAAGCTCGTTCATCATCAGCCCAGCCAGATTTGACTTTTACCCAAGTTTCTAGAAATACTTTCTGATCAAATAAGGCTTCCATATCTCTTCTTGCTTCCGCACCAATAGTTTTTAACCGTTCACCTTTATTACCTATAACCATCCGTTTTTGACTATCACGCTCAATTAAAATTAATGCATTAATATGTAAAATACCTTTTGCATCAACTTTAAATTGCTCAATCTCCACCGTTGTTGAATAGGGCAACTCATCACCAGTAAAACGAATTAACTTTTCTCTGATAATTTCTGAGGCCATAAAACGACTTGAACGATCCGTTATATAATCTTCAGGAAACCAAAAGTCACCTTCGGGTAAGGCAGCAAAACAGGCATCATGTATTTTATCAACGTTATAACCTTTACTGGCCGAAATAGGGATAATTTCTTGAAAATCATATTTTTCAGCTAATATTTGTAAATGAGGTAATAAGGCTTCTTTGTCTTGAACATTGTCGACTTTATTTATCGCTAATACACAGGGGACATTATTTTGCTGTAATTTTTTTAGCACCATTTCATCATCATCAGTCCAATGTGTTCCTTCGACAAGAAACACCACTAAACCAACTTCAGCGATAGAACTACTCGCAGCACGATTCATCAAGCGATTGATTGCACGTTTCTCATCCAAATGTAGGCCGGGAGTATCAACAAGAATGGCTTGATTATTTTCTTCGGTCAAGATACCCAAGATACGATGCCTGGTAGTTTGAGGTTTTTTTGATGTAATACTAATTTTTTGACCTAACAAACTATTAAGTAAAGTTGATTTCCCAACATTTGGTCGGCCAACAATAGCAATTAAACCACAATGTTTTGTTTGATCTTGATTCGTTGAACTATTTGGCATTTTCAATTATTTCCAAAACTTGTTGTGCGGCGGCTTGTTCAGCTTTACGTCTGCTAGTACCTTTACTAATCACTTCTTTTTTAATGACCTTCGTTGTACAGCGTACTGTAAACTCTTGGTTGTGTGACTGGCCGCTGGTATGAATAACCTCATAATGAGGTAGATCTATTTTTCGACCTTGTAAAAACTCTTGTAAGCGTGTTTTGGGATCCTTATGGACACTGCCTGGTTTAATACTAGACAGCCTTGAAGTAAACCAAGCTAAAATTAACTTTTTACAAATATCAATATTGGAGTCTAAATACACAGCTCCAATTATCGACTCAATAGCATCTTCAAGTATAGACTCTCGACGATGGCCACCGCTTTTTAATTCACCGGGCCCAAGAATAAGGTGCTCACCTAAAGAGAAATCTTTACCAAGCTCAGCTAAAGTAACGCCTTTAACCAAACTTGAACGCATACGTGTTAGATCGCCTTCATCTTGGGCTGGAAAACGTTCAAATAACTCTTCAGCAATAACAAAACCTAAAATTGAATCCCCTAAAAATTCCAAACGCTCGTTATGATCTCCTTTGGCACTTCTATGTGTTAAAGCTTGTATAAGTAAGTCTTGATTATTAAAACTATAGCCGAGCCGCTTGGTTAATCGAGCAAGGGCTTGAGCATTATTTTTGATCATTTAATGAATAGCACCTATTCGACTTAAACGAACTCCAGTTGGTACCCAATGAGGTAACCAATCACTTTCGACACGTTCAAAATCAAAACTCATCCATATAGCAACAGCTTCACCGACTAAGTTTTCTTCTGGTACAAAGCCCCAATAACGACCATCAAGGGAATTATCACGGTTATCACCCATGACAAAGTATTGCCCCTTAGGAACAACGAACTCATCACGCTGCGTACCCGCTTGTTTAAAATAATTACTTGTACGTGGTGGGATTTGATTATCAATTAAAATATCATGAGTTTTATTTGGCATTTCAGAAGTATAACGGGTTAAGGGTCTTTGCTGATTTACATACTCACCGTTTTTCTGGAAATTTTGTACTACTTGCTCAAAATCAGGGCATGTATCATCAGTAGGTTGGCATACCGGTTTGATATAAAGTGATTTATTACGATATATAATACGCTCACCTGGTAATCCAATTACACGCTTAATATAATCAATTCTAGGATCATTTGGGTATTTAAACACCACTACATCACCACGTTCTGGTAAACCGACATCAAAGAATTTGTTACGAGCAACAGGATCTCGTAAACCATAATTAAACTTATTAACCAAAATAAAATCACCATCTAGAAGTGTTGGCATCATTGAGCCAGATGGTATTTGAAATGGTTCATATAAAAATGAGCGGAGAATTAATACAAAGGCTATCACCGGAAACACCTGAACCGATGTATCAACAATGGCAGAAGGCTCTAGCAAAGTAGCTACGGTTTCCTTTGTCAAAGGCTCTGCACACTGGTTTTGTGCATCATCAACTTTAAGTTGGCGTTGTTCAGCAAGATAAAACTTATCTGCTAACCAAACAATTCCAGTGACGATAGTAATAATAACTAAAAATATTGAAAAATAAACTGCCATAACTTCCCTAAAACTTCTGAACTTGTAACAAAAAACTAATTTATAACGAGTATTTTAACCTAGTTATCTAACTTCAACACGGCTAAAAATGCTTCTTGTGGGACTTCAACGTTACCCACTTGCTTCATGCGCTTTTTGCCATCTTTTTGTTTCTGCAATAACTTCTTCTTACGACTGATATCGCCACCATAACATTTTGCAGTTACGTTCTTACGTAATTGTTTAACCGTTGTTCGAGCAATTACATTGTTGCCAATTGCTGCTTGAATGGCAATATCAAACATTTGACGATGAATAAGCTCTTTTAGTTTATCAACTAATAAACGTCCACGTGATACGGAATTGTTTCTATGTGTGATCATCGCTAAAGCGTCTACACGATCGCCATTGATCATAACATCTACTCTTACCATATCGGCAGCTTCAAATCTGACAAAATGGTAATCTAATGAAGCGTAGCCTCGACTAGTTGATTTAAGCTTATCAAAGAAATCCATTACCACTTCAGCCATCGGCAATTCATACGTAACTGCAACTTGATTACCATGATAAATAATATCTTTTTGAATACCCCTTTTTTCAATACATAAGGTAATAACACTGCCTAAATATTCTTGAGGCACTAAAATATTTGCTTGAACTATTGGTTCACGAATTTCATCAATATTATTGATTGCAGGTAAATCAGAAGGGTTGTCGATTGATAATAAGTCACCATTAGTGCAAGCTATTTCATAATTTACTGTAGGCGCTGTAGTAATTAAATCAAGATCATACTCACGTGCAAGTCGCTCCTGAATAATTTCCATATGTAACATTCCAAGGAAACCAATTCGGAAACCAAAGCCTAATGCCGAAGAATTCTCAGGTTCAAAAAATAATGATGCGTCGTTAAGACTTAACTTATTTAGTGCATCTCGAAAGTTTTCATAATCATCAGAGCTTATTGGGAAAATCCCAGCGTAAACTTGTGGCTGAGCTTTTGCAAAACCCGCTAACGGCTCTGTCGCTTCTTTTTTCGAAATAGTAATAGTATCGCCTACTGGCGCACCGTGGATCTCTTTAATCCCGGCAATAACAAAGCCAACTTCACCTGTTCGTAAAACGCCTGTATCGGTCTGCTTAGGTGTAAAAATACCAACTTTGTCGACTTGGTGAACTTGTCCTGTAGACATCACCAACATCTTGTCGCCTTTTTTAATCTCACCATTCATAACTCGAATAAGTGAAACTACACCTTGGTAATTATCAAACCAAGAATCAACAATCAAGGCTTGTAATGGCGCATCCCTATCACCTTCAGGTGCTGGGATATTTTCAACAATGGTTTCTAAAACATCTTCAATGCCAATACCTGTTTTTGCTGAACAAGTGACCGCATCGGTGGCATCAATACCAATAATATGTTCAATTTCTTCACTGACACGCTCAGGGTCAGCTTGTGGTAAATCAATTTTATTTAAAATGGGTAATACTTCCATTTCCATTTCAATAGCGGTATAACAATTAGCAACAGTTTGGGCTTCAACCCCCTGCCCTGCATCAACAACCAACAAAGCGCCTTCACACGAAGCTAACGAACGTGAAACTTCATACGAAAAATCAACATGGCCGGGCGTGTCGATAAAGTTTAACTGGTATATTTCACCGTTTTTGGCTTTATAGTCTAACGTTACACTTTGTGCTTTGATAGTAATACCGCGCTCGCGCTCTATATCCATCGAGTCGAGTACTTGAGCTTCCATTTCTCGGTCTTGTAAACCGCCGCAATGTTGTATCAAACGATCGGAAAGAGTAGATTTACCATGATCAATGTGGGCAATGATCGAGAAATTTCGAATGTTTTTCATAGATAGAAAGTCAAATAGTGGCTGATAAAATAATTAGTGGCGAGATTTTAGCTAATTTAGGACGCTGGGGCTATCTTTATTAATATTTCTCTAGTCGATGGAAGTAATTTTTATCGCTTTAGTTTGAATACGAAGAATTTTTGGCATTAATGCTGAAATGTATTTTGAACGTGTTTGCCAAAACTTAGCGAGCCTATGCCCTAAGTAACCTCCTAAACAACCAAGAAACACACCAAAAAGTTCACTTGGAAATACCCCTTGTTTAATTAAATACTGACCTAGCCCAGAAAATATGATCAAGCCTAATAATGGCCATAAATAAACCTGCCAAGCGACTTGTAACATTCCTTTCTCTGATAGCCCTAAAACAATGATATCGCCAATTTGTACGGGAAGTGAAGTCATTAACTTAACGTTAAGTTTTTTTTGAGGTATTGCCTTAGATACTTGGCCACTTCCACAACTATCAATTTGTTTACAACTACTACAAGTCGACTTTACTTGGCTTTGTACAGTAACTGTTGAATATCCTTCTTCTGAAGGCGTACCATTAATTGCAACAACGGTAGCTAGCTCTTCCATCATAATAGCGTTACTTTAGCCGAATAGAATCAGCAATAGCTTTTGCCGTAGCTGAAGGAATTTTACCAACAATGCTTACCTCAAAACCATTATTCACTTGGTTAAGTACCAATGTTGCCCCATCCATAACATATTCAACATCTCTTTGCTTATCTTTGCTAGCACCAACATATACTGATACATCAACCAAGCCATCACTAAATAAAACAAACTCTACTGGTTGTTTTGTTGCAAGAATACGGTGACGGTTAGATTTCACTTGCTTGAAGCCGGAGGGTAACCAATTTACCTTCCAGCTCAATTCTTGATCTTGATAGCTATTAACATCACCAATGACAGAAGGGAGTTCAGCAACTTTTAACTGCTGAAGTGTATCAACCAATTTATCCGTAATCTCTAAGTGAGTAAACTGTACTTGTTCAAGCAATTGCCCTTTACGCGAAATAATTGCCATTTTTAACAACAAACCAGACTCTTGATCTAACCAAAGCCAATAACCAAATCGGTCCTGCTCTTTAGCTACAATTCTAATCAGCTGAGCGACTCGACCCAAAATTCTACTACGACCAACAGATATGAACTCGTAACTTGACGCTAATGACGAAATATCACCACTTAAAATGGCAGGAATAGGCCCGCTAATTTTTTCAGAATCAACCGAGTAAGGTGGGACTTCAGGCTCAATATAACTAATCACACTTCCTTTACGCAAAATATCACGTCTTGGGCCATTGAGTGTTGCAAAAATTTCCAATTCCATGTCATTTTCATCAACGCCATGAAACCAGTGATAAGGTTCGGCTTGATTATTTTTCACTACAACAAAAGAAGTATTAAAGTTGACTTCTTTTAAAGCAATAGAAAGACGTTCGAGCCACAGTGTAGCTGAAATAGGAGTAATTTTTTTTGAATCGCTTTTGGAAGGGGTCGCTGGAGCAGTTTCAACAGCTACTGCTGATAAGCTAATACTTAACAGCAGTAATAAAAAACTTAATTTGTTCATTTAGGCGAATCTTCAACCTTTTTAGTTGATAAAGTTGCTGGTGCTACATCACGAGGAACACTCAACTTTATTTGTTGATGATGATCAGATAGAAGAGCTTGAAAGCGCTTTTGCTGTTCAATATATGTTTGTTTTTGAGATAATCGTGTACTTGATTGGGTATTAAAGCTCACTGGGGCTGCAAAACCTGCTAACGGTGTCGTTTGAGCAACTTGACTAGGCATAACAACATCGTTTTGAGCAACATTTTGTTGTACTCCTAAAATCATCAACCCGGCAGCAGAAGCTGCGATGGCAACTTGACCAAACGGCTTAGAAAATTGGACAACCTTAGCTTTAACATCATGATAAAAAGTAGATTTTCTTGGAGCTAACACAGTTGGTTCATCAGCAATAGATTGGGCAATTTGAGCTGACAAATCTAATGATATTTCTGATGGAAGTTCATCACGTAATACATCACCAATTAAATGGTAACGTCCCCAAGTTTCAGAAAGTGTATTATCACTATTTATTTGTTCAAATAATACTTCGCTTTGCGATTTGCTATCACGAAAATTATCAACAAGTGATGATATCTTTTCCAATTTACTTTCACTCATATTTAAACCTTAAACTTTAAATTATTGGTAATTTTTTTATTTTTGAATTTACTTCTTTGCTCAAATTCAAAAAACTATTTCTTAACCTTGTAGTAGTGGTCTTATTTTTTTCTCTATGGCATCTCGTGCTCTAAAAATTCTAGAACGTACTGTGCCAACAGGACAATCCATAATAATGGCTATTTCTTCGTAACTTAATCCTTCAATTTCTCTAAAGTTTATCGCTATGCGTAAATCTTCAGGTAACTGCTCCATGGTATCAAATACTACTTTTTTAATTTCTTGTGTAAGTAACACTTTTTCAGGGGAAGCATTTTCCCTAAGCGCCTCACCACTGTCGTAAAACTCAGCATCTTCTACATCAATATCTGTGCCTGGTGGTTTTCTTCCCAAAGCAACAGAATGATTTTTCGCACAATTAACAGCAATGCGATATAACCAAGTGTAGAATGCACTATCACCTCTAAAATTTGGTAAAGCACGATAAGCTTTAATAAAAGCTTCTTGTACTAAATCAGGTACATCACTTTGATTTCTAACATAACGTGATACTAGACTTGCCACTTTATGTTGATATTTTGTCACTAGCAGGTTGTAAGCGTTTTTGTCTCCACGTTGCACCCGCTCAACCAATTCCTGGTCAACGTTCTGTTCGCTCATTTGAGCCCTTTCTCCTAACTACACTCTTAACTAATTTCCACTTCTGTTCAAATCAAGCAACAGTAAACGCATCAAGTAAGACTACACATTTAATAAAAAGTTCTAATTATTTTGATATTTAATGAAAATAATTTGAAATTATTCTGATTATCACCTTTTTATCGCTGTTCGGTTAAGCCAATAAACGGTAATATCACTCTATAGCGTATAGAATACCTTAAAATCCAACATATATGAATCAACAATACAATTGTGATGTATTAATTATCGGCAGCGGTGCTGCAGGTTTAACTCTCGCATTACATTTAGCAAAAAATTCAGACGTCATTATTCTAAGTAAAGGATTAATGAACGAAGGCTCTACTTTTTACGCACAAGGTGGCATTGCTGCAGTTTTTGATGAGAATGACAGTATTGACTCTCATGTGTCAGACACGCTTATTGCAGGTGCAGGCTTGTGTGATGAAGACGCAGTTAGATATACCGCTGAAAATGCAAAACCTTGCCTAGAGTGGCTTATTGAACAAGGAGTCGCTTTCGATCAAGAGACCGATAGTTCTAATTATCATCTAACACGCGAAGGCGGTCACAGCCATAGACGAATTCTTCATTCTGCCGATGCAACAGGTCAAGCAATTCAAACCACCCTCATTGAACGTGTAAAGCAACATAAAAGAATCACCTTACTCGAGCGATTTAATGCCATAGATCTTATTTGTCAGCCCCAAAAGTCGACCAGTGTTTCACAATCAAAATCTTGTATCGGTGCTTACATTTGGAATAGAACAAGTGAGCAAGTAGAGAGTATACAAGCTAAAAAAACTATTTTAGCTACTGGTGGTGCTAGTAAAGTTTATCAATATACTTCCAATCCCGATGTAGCAAGTGGTGATGGTATTGCAATGGCATGGCGCGCAGGTTGCCGAGTTGCCAATATGGAATTTAACCAATTCCATCCTACTTGTTTATTTCATGCCGATGCTGGTACTTTTTTATTAACAGAAGCACTTCGTGGCGAAGGCGCGATATTAAGGCGACCTGATGGTAGTCGATTCATGCCTCATTTTGACGAACGAGCAGAACTTGCACCACGAGATATTGTAGCTCGAGCGATTGATTTTGAAATGAAGCGTTTAGGCGCTGATTGTATGTATTTAGATATCAGCCATCAGGATAAAGACTTTATAAAAAGTCACTTCCCTACTATTTATGAAAAGACATCATCTTTAGGGATAGATATGGCAAAACAAGCCATACCTGTGGTTCCGGCTGCACATTACACTTGCGGTGGGGTTATGATCAATAATCACGGAAAAACTGATATTGATAACTTATATGCTATTGGTGAGGTTTCATATACGGGTCTTCATGGCGCAAATCGTCTTGCCAGTAACTCCTTATTAGAATGTTTAGTTTTTGCTCGTGCTGCGGCAATTGAAATTTCTGAATGTATTGATCACTCAGCCCCCTACCAAGAACTACCTAAATGGGATGAAAGCAGGGTAACAGACTCAGATGAAGAAGTCGTCATTCAACATAACTGGCACGAGCTAAGATTATTTATGTGGGATTTTGTCGGTATAGTACGAACCACCAAAAGGCTAGAACGTGCTTTACATCGTGTTGAATTACTCCAGAGCGAAATTGATGAGTACTATCGTCACTTTAAAGTCAGTAATAATTTACTTGAATTAAGAAATTTAGTGCAAGTGGCCGAACTTATTATTAATAGTGCATTAAATAGAAAAGAGAGTAGAGGCTTACACTATACTCTGGATTATCCAAAGACGAGTAAAGAAGCTAAGGTAACGATTTTAACGCCGTAATTACCCGCCTTAACCTTGAATAGTCGGCAGAAGATAAACTGTCTTTAAAAATAAACTTTGCCTTCAAGTTATCAGGATTTTTCTGAGAAGAATAAACCAGCCAACAACCTAAAAAACTCACTCGCGAAAATGGCGTTAATTTAAAGTCCGTTGAGTTTCCTCTATCAGTGTAAAACTGAAAAAAACCTTCATTTGTTATTGTAAATTTTTCTAACCTCTTGTCTTTTATGAAATAATCGATTATCGAATTGCCCCTATATTTCAGAAGAGAAATTCCAATAAATACGATTAAACTAAAACATGCGAGCAGATATAAGTTCACACTAAAATAAAATAACGGAGCAGCAATAAAAATAGAAAGGGTTGCACTATAAAGAATAACTTTATAGCGCGAAGGACTTATTCTTATCTCAAACTTTGACGCGATTGAGTATAAATTGCACCATGGTGTTAAGCTCTTCGTCTTCACAAACTTTATGTCCCAGAAACCAAGCAAATAATTCAGGATCTTGCTCTTCAAGCAAACGTTCGAATATGGCTTTATCTTTTTCAGTTAATAAATCATACGCTTCTTCAACAAATGGCATAAACAAAACGTCTAATTCCAACATGCCCCGACGACATGCCCACCTCAAACGCGGTTTATTATCTTTTAAAGAGCTAAGTGAAGCTGCACTTTGCGATTGAGAAACTGAAGATTGAATTGACATAAAACACCACGTAAGATTAAAACTAGTGCCATTGTAACAATTTCGCTAATGAAATCGCACATATTTAATAACATTTATCTGAGAAAATCTTGAGTTTTTAAAATCAGCCCTCATTATTATAGTCATCAAACATCACAATAAATAACGTTATGCCTATAAAAACCATGGATTCAACTTGCGACGTTTCAAAACTTCCTTCCACTTATGTTATCTCACTTAGTAACTACAGCGCTATTTCGCTATCAGGAGAAGAGCAGAGTAAATATTTACAGGGTCAAGTCACTTGCGATGTTAATGCCGTTAATAAAAACAGTTTAAGTCATGGCGCTCATTGCGACGCGAAAGGTAAGGTACTCTCTGTTTTTCGTTTAATCAATCGAGAAGACGAACACTTATTACTACAAGCTAAAAATAGTATTGCACCTTCATTATCTGCACTTCAAAAGTTTGGTGTTTTTGCCAAAGTTGTTATCAAAGAAACGACACAACTCAGCTTTTTTGCACTTGTTGGCAGTCAAGCAAGTGAACTATTACAAAAACATTTTAATAGCGTACCCGACAGCTTAACCCCGGTGATTCAATCGGGCACAACAACTTTAGTTTATCTAGCTGGCAAACAAGAACGATATTTAATTATTGATGAAACCATTGAGGCTGAAAAACTAATTAATAGCTTCGATTTAGAATTATATGATCATGCCGTTTGGGATTTAACTGAAATACAAGAAGGTTTTCCCATTTTATCTCAAGCAACTGTAGAGCAATACGTGCCACAAATGCTAAATTTACAGGCGATTAATGGCATCAGCTTTACAAAAGGCTGCTACTTAGGGCAAGAAACCGTTGCCCGAATGCAGTATCTCGGAAAAAATAAACGGGCATTATTCTCTCTTGTTTCACAAAATAATGAGCCTGTTGAACACCCAACAATTTGTGCTGGTGATATTATAGAAAAGCAACTCGGTGACAATTGGCGAAAAGCTGGCGATGTATTGGCATCTTTCATATCTAAAGAACAAACGAGTCTTCAAGCCGTATTAGCAAATGACGTTGAATATAGCACGGTGTTCCGCCTTAAAAAGCAACCAGAGCTTCTATTCAAACTAACAAAATTACCTTATTCACTTAACCAAGAAGATTAAACCTTATGAAAATTTCTAATAATAAAGTTGTTGTAATGCATTACGCAGTATCAGATAGCGAAGATACTTTAATTGACAGCTCATATGATGATAAGCCACTTGCTGTTATTCATGGCACTGGCTATTTAATTCCAGGATTAGAAGAGGCTTTAATTGATCATCAAGTTGGCGACAAATTTGATGTTGAAGTCGCGGCAGCAAAAGCTTACGGTGAAAGACATGATGATTATGTTCAAACGGTACCTAAAAATCTTTTTGCTGGCATTGACGATTTAGCCGTTGGCTCACAGCTACGCGCTACAACCGATGACGGTGAACAAACGGTTATTGTAATTGATGTTCAAGATGATGAAATTACTGTTGATGGCAATCACCCATTAGCTGGGATAGATTTAAAGTTTGACGTTGAAATTATTGAAATCCGTGACGCTACAGAAGAAGAATTAGAACATGGTCATGTACACGCCGAAGGTGGCTGTGGTCACAATCACTAGTGAGATAAATTTATATTTTTAATCAGTCTAATAAAAAAGCCGATATTAACATCGGCTTTTTTACATTAAATTGTGCAGGTACTTGATATTAATTAGAATATGAAATGTTCTGAGTCTAAGTCCATCATCGAACTTGCACCGTTTTCAAGACAACTCGCATGTCCGTGTGCACGAGGTAATATCCGTTCAAAGTAAAAACGAGCCGTTTTAATTTTAGCTTGATAAAAGTCTTTTTCATCATCATTTACAGCAAGTTTTTCTTGAGCCACCTTGGCCATTTTAGCCCAGAAATAAGCGAGTGTGACGTAACCAGAATACATTAAATAATCAACTGAAGCCGCACCAATCTCGTCAGGGTTCTGCATTGCTTTAACGCCAATTTCTTGAGTCATTTTTTGCCATTGTCCTGCGAAGGTCATAATAGGCGTAATAAACTCAGCCATCCCCTCATCATTCATGTTAGCTTGGCAAAAAGCAGCCACTTCACCGGCGAAAGGCTTCAAGATTTCACCTTGAGTGCCTAAAATTTTACGTGCCAATAAATCAAGAGCCTGAATACCTGTAGTACCTTCATACAAACAACTAATCTTAGTATCACGCATTAGTTGTTCCATGCCCCACTCTTTAATGAAACCATGACCACCAAATATTTGCACACCATGACTAGTACATTCAAGGCCAATTTCTGTTAAGAAGGCTTTAGCAATAGGAGTTAGTAAGGCAAGTTTTGCTTCAGAATCAGCTTTTTTAGTAGCATCTTTTTCAACATGATCAATATCAACTAACTGGGCTAAATAACCAATTAGTGCACGTCCACCTTCAGCAATCGATTTTTGGGTCAGTAACATACGACGAACATCAGGGTGAACTATAATTGGGTCAGCTGGACCATTAGGGTTTTTTACACCTGATAGTGAACGCATTTGCAAACGATCTTGAGCATAAGCAATAGCTCCTTGAAAAGAAGCTTCTGCAGCAGCAACCCCCTCATTAGCAACACCTAAGCGTGCAGCATTCATAAAGGTAAACATGCAATGCAGTCCGCGATTTTCTGTACCAATTAAATAACCTTTTGCACTATCGAAGTTAATCACACAGGTTGCATTCGCATTGATACCCATTTTATGCTCAATAGAGCCACAGCTAACAGCGTTTCTGTCAGCAATAAGACCATCATCAGCCACGTTAAATTTAGGGACAATAAATAACGAAATACCTTTACTACCTTCTGGAGCTCCGGGAGTTCTAGCAATAACGATATGGAGTATATTGTCAGATAAGTCATGCTCGCCAGCAGATATAAATATTTTGGTTCCTGTGATTGAGTAACTACCATCATCATTCGGCTCTGCTTTAGTTCGCAACATACCTAAATCGGTACCACAATGCGGCTCGGTCAAACACATAGTACCTGTCCATGTGCCTTCAACAAGCTTTGGCATAAACATCTGCTTTTGCTGACTGCTGCCATGAGCTTCAACCGTTGCTAATGCACCATGACTTAAGCCGGGGTACATTGCAAAGCTGTGATTGGCTGCTGACATAAATTCACCAATGGCGGTATTTAATGAATGTGGTAGTCCTTGCCCACCAAAAGCAACATCTTGAGATAATGTAGGCCAGCCAGCTTCTACATATTGGTGGTAAGCGCTTTTAAAACCATCTGGAGTTTTAACATCACCATTATCCCAAGTACACCCTTGCTCATCACCAATTTGGTTTAAAGGAGCTATAACCTGTTCAGTAAATTTACTGGCTTCGGCGATGATTGCATCAACCATCTCTATGCTTGCATCTTCATAACCAAGTTTTTGATAATGTGATTCGCAATCAAGTAGCTCTTGCATTACAAACTTCATATCACGCAAAGGTGCTTTATATTCAGGCATGGTCTCTCTCTTAAAATTTCGCAACCAACTGGTAAGTGGTCTGACTAGTTAACATCAATTGATTTAAACATACATTTTTTGTTTTTTACAGCATAAATTTTAGCTCAACAGGCCAATATTGCGATAAAAGTAACAAAATAAGGATCAACTTTGTGCCGGCTTTATTTAAATACGGGAGTAAGGAGGTTGATTTACAAAAGGTTTAACAAAGATCTAATTGGGATTTAAAAAGAGGAGGTTCAGCTGATTAGAATTAATCAGCTGAAGTAATTAAAGGTAATTATTGGCTTTCAAGATAGGCAAAAACAGTTTCAAACGCTTGTTCTTGGTATTGTTTTAAACCCGTGTCTCTAAAATCAATGTCTATTTGGCTGCGGGTAAGTGCCTTTTTGATGACATTACCAGCCAGTATTTCAACTTTCAGATCAGCAATTAATTGAATAGCAGCTTCTAACTTAAACCCTACTGGTCCACCCGAGAATTTTCCTTTTAATGCGCGTCCTTTAATGACAACCGCATCTACTTGGTAATCTTCCAATAGTTTTGCAAAGGTGAATTGAAAATGTCTAACTTCTTCAGCATCTCCAGCATTAATTAGCGATATTTTTTGTACTCGAGTTTGAGGAATATCATACAAACTATTTGCCTTGTTCATAATACAAATAATTGCATCGTTACCTTTTAATTCAACACCACATACCTTCATGAATAAACCTTAAAAATTTTTTATGCGCTTATTATAAATTAAATTCTTCTTGGCGTCTGTGCTATTAATGCTGCAAGGCGATTAATTCTAAAAGTTTAGTTTTTTAGCCATCTAAACAGCTAAATACTTGTAAAATACATTAAGCCCCCGTACACTTGCGCGGTTCACATATTAAGACTTTTAAACTATGCTGTTTAGCCAGTTTAAATAAACAAGATAATGTGGTTAAAACCCACAACTGTCCCCGCAACTGTAAATAATGATTTTAGTTTTTTAAGTCGTTATGAGTCAGATACTTGTCTTAAGATGTAATTTAACGCCGTGCGGGATCACACGTGAGTTATCGCAAACTTATTATTCTATAAAAGTAATTTGATAGAAGTTATTCAAAATAATATTGCGGTCGCCCTTCGTAAGTATTCTGCCTCAATTTGAGGTTTTACAAAATGTCATCATCAGCCAATCAGTCTTCGTTAATCAAGGTTGAGAATTTATCTTGGCAAGTCAATGATAAAAACATTTTAGAGAAAATAAGCTTCAACGTTAAAAAAGGTGAAGTTATTGGTATTATTGGTCCTAACGGTGCAGGAAAAACCAGTTTATTACGCTGTCTGCTCAACCATCAAAATAACACTACCGGTAATATTTACTTTAAAAACAAAAGCATTACCCAATACAGCGCAAAGCAAATAGCAAAATCATTTGCCGTTGTTGCACAAAAATCCACACCTATTTTCGCCCTTTCAGTATTTGATGTTGTACGAATGGGATTGCTACCCCACAAGGGGATGTTCACTTTAGACAGTGATTATGATCGCCATCAAGTTGAAATATCTTTAGAACGTGTAGGTTTATCTTCATTAATAAACGAACAATTTAATGTACTCTCAGGCGGAGAACAACAACGAGTCCTTATCGCGAGAGCCTTAGTACAAAAAGCTGAAGTATTATTTCTTGATGAGCCAACCAATCATTTGGATGTCTATTATCAACATCAAATATTACAGCTAGTTCAGTCGTTGAATATCACGGTTGTTATGACAGTGCATGATCTTAATTTAGCAGGACATTATTGCCAACGTTTATTACTACTCAATAATGGGAGCCTTGTTTGTGATAATAACCCAGACCAAGTATTAACCTCGCAACACCTTACGGATGTATTTAATTTAACGTGCCACCGAGATCAAGATCCAATAACTAAAAGCCCAAGGGTCTCATTTAGCCTCAATAAACATAGTGCCGCAGACAATAATCTGAATAAGTCTGCCCCC
>Ga0209707_1000241_pt1 | contig 36220 bp, 36 predicted proteins | sample EN4Hudsemesocosm_FD_184630 | JGI IMG/M metagenome (GOLD analysis project Ga0209707, IMG submission 184630) | Methane-oxidizing microbial communities from mesocosms in the Hudson Canyon - EN4B Hudson Canyon (SPAdes) (version 2) | ecosystem: Environmental > Aquatic > Marine > Cold seeps | place... | reverse complement strand
CTTCAACAAAGAATAAAACAGATCATTAAAAGTAAATTGTCTGGACTTTAAATCCAGTTCCCAGTTTGACATGCCCGCTACATCAGCTGCCATAATCAACTGAAGCTCTCGATTACGCACCTCATCTTCGGCCAATTTACGTTGTTTCACTTCCTTAGAAAGTCGTCGATTCCAATATAGAATTAGACTGAATACAAGTAATGACACTCCCAAAAGTTGCCACAACAGAGTAAAGTCAATCGCACGTTCAAATTTAATCGACATCCAGCGATTAAAAATCGTTTGTCGTTTCTGATCCGAAATCCGATTTAGAGCCTTTTGTAAAATATCCCGTAACTCAGGCCAGTCATTACGCACAGCCATCGCTTGCTGATTACTATAAGGTGTATTACCCGCCAAATGGATTTGAGACATCTGAAGTTTACTAATGTAATAAGTAGTAGTGACCAAGTTACCAACAAAAGCAAGCACTGCATTCTTATCAACTAATTCAAGAGCATCAGGAAGAGTTTTTACCGGAACCAGAGTAATTTCAGGGTAGTTCTTGCTTATCCAGTCATGCACAGCATAACCTTCCACAACCGCCACTCGCTTACCTGACAGATTATCCAGATTACCAATATAACTGACATCATCCCGAGCAAAAATATGTATTGGCATTGAAACATAAGGCTTAGTAAATAAAGCATACGCTTCTCGCTCAGGCGTAACAGACACAGAAGCGAAAAAGTCTAACGATTTACTTTTCACGCCTTCCACGGCCTGCTTCCAGGATATGCCTTTTGCAACATCAATACGAACACCTAATAAATCCTCTATTTCCTGCAAATAATCCAGGGATATACCTTGATACTCCCCATCTACATTTTGATATTCTATTGGTGCCCAGTCTGGATCCAGAGCAACTCTAAGAACAGGGTGTTCAGCTAGCCAGGCCCGTTCTTTTTTAGTGAGTCCAAGCTCTTTTTTATATGAATTAAAGTAAAACTGATTATCAATAGTAATTGATTCCGCCCAGCCCATTTGAGCATAAGTTTCGACTATTTTTTGATAACGGGAATGTTCATAACTACCCAACTCAACAAAATTGGGCACAATCATTTTTACGGTTTCTTGTGCCTCAAACTCTAAGTGTGCCTGAGTGAATTTCTGACTATTATATTTTTCTAGAATTAGACTAACAATTTCATCTGGATGCTCCAATGCATAGCGCCAACCTTTCAATGTGGCTCTTCGAATTCCTTCAGCTCTATGTGGGTGATATTTTAATTCCTGTTCTGTGGTAAAAAGATTATCCCCATAAAAATCGATACCAAAATCACGAGGGTCGATAATATTCACGGCAATATTTTTCTGTTTAAACCAGAATGGCTGATCAGTACTATAGCCAGCATAAGCATCTAGCTTACCCTCAATCAAATCCTGATGACGAAAAGACATTTCTACTGAAATTAGATTTTCTATTCCTCCTAAAGTATTGAGCAACATCGCATCAAGTGCTGCATACCGATGTCCTTTAACATCTACTGTTACTCGCTTATCAACTAAGTCATATGGCGTACGAATACCTGACTCTTTTAGGGTAATATAAATTAAAGGGGAATGCTGAAAAATTTGAGCCAACAAAACAACTGGCTGACCTCGCATTCTTGGTAATATAAGACCTGCATCAGCTACACCATATTGAGCCAGACCTTCCAGAACATCGTCAATATGACTGGTAGAGGGATTTCGTTCTCTAAGCTCGACATCCAGACCCTCTTCGGCATAGAAGCCTTTTTCTTTAGCTGCGTAGTAGCCAGCAAACTGGAACTGATTAAACCATTTAAGCTGAATGGTGACTTTTTCCTGAGCATTAACAGGCAAACAAAAAATCAATAAAAATATAATTAAACAACGAGGGACAGCAGTATCCCTTGATTTTTTGAAGCTGAAATTTTGTCTAAAAAAATTATTAATATTCATCCCCTAAGTTTAGGGTAAAAAAGAATATTTTTTCAACAAAACCATATAAATTTTAAGATTACCCAATCGCTACGTTTACCTCTAACTGTATTATTGTTACTAAGTAATAAAATTTAAAGAAGGCATATTTGGTGCGCAGGCTTTAGCCTGCGCCTAAATCGTGCGAGGCTAAAGAGACTGTGAAAGTATTCGAGAAAACCACTAAAAACAACCAAAAATTAGCTGTAAGTTATTGATTATTCGTTGCCGAAATGCAGTTTTTTGCCTAATTTCGGAATACTTTCACAGTCTCTAAAGCCTCACTTCCTTTTTGTAAATTATTTAGAGGATTTTTAACCTAATTACAACTCAGAGAGTAGTTAGTTCATAACCATATATAAAAATGGCAATTAGTCATTAATTTTTCTTCAACCTATATTTATAAGCTAAATGTATTCACAAAGGCCTTATCTATTAAGAAATCAACTTCAATCCCGGTGGCAAGGCTTCTCCAAAGATCTGTTTTTCTTCCGTTTCATTTAATTCTTTATAAGCCTCAACCATTTCTATCCAGGCTACAGGTGCTTTACTCAACTTTAATTGTTCTATGATTTCCAACCTCACAGACTCATCAAGGTCCCTTGCCCTATCGCCGCTCATTCTTGCTATTAATGTTGCAGCAAAACCAGCTTGAGGTACTTTTTTCCAATCCACTTTCAATATTTGCTGTAACCAGACCGTCACTGTCTCCGCTGGAATAACATTATGACTACTGCCATGAAAAGGAACCCTTGAGGCAATACGCCCTACCGCCCACCAGGTCTGGTTAGGTTCACTGGATTTTTGTAATCGTTTTAATAGCCACTCACAAACCGTTATTTTTTTATCGACTGGTAAGCGCTCTAATACGCCAGCCAAACGAACCATATCGTCATAGCCTCGTGCCTTAATTTGTTTGGCAACACCGGCCTGTCTTGCTGCAGCAGGATTTAAAAATTTAGATATATCTTTAAAAATTTGCTGTTGCGCCTCTGTATTTAAACCACCAGCAATACGTCGCCACAAGGTCCACCATTCTGTCCAATTTTGTCTCTCATTAACAAACTGAATGGTTTGACTATAGGTTTTCCATAACTGTTCTACTCGCCAGTCATCCAATGGATAACCAAAACCCGGGCGCAAACAGAAACCCGCCAGAGTCAACCAGACACGTTCATGGTTTTCAGATCGACGCCTGGATTTCATGCCTTCTAGCAAGGCTGCGAATAAGGCTCTAAGTAGTGGAGTTTCCCAGTCTGCTCTTGATATGCCTAAAACTTTCTCCAAATCCGCGCGTAAACTTTTTACCGCTTTTGGGTCCACTTTTTTTGACTTTGAACCAAAAACAGCCTGTATTTTTTCTACCGCCTGATTAAAATTGACAGGTAACTCTGTTGCCATTTTTGAATTGGCAGAGCCTTTTTTTCTAATTTGAAATTCAACATCAAAACGCTGACTGGTGTCTGCAATTGAAACACATTGAATCTTTAAGGTACCCACTTCTGTTTGAGTAACAGCCAGTTGTACTTTTATTTCACCCTTATCTTCACCTTCAAAAGCAACGGCTAAAGGCGGTAAGGAATTAAAGCGATCATCTGTTATTTCTACCAGTTCACCTGGTTGAAATTTTGTATCACCTGTTGTAGAAGCTAAGTGGAATCGAACGGGCTGACCTATCCTTAAGGCAAATTGCTGCTCTTTAAGCATCACCTCAATCCCTTCTTCACTCCCTCTAGGCAGCAAACAGATGCCTTTTTGTTGATCTGCCTTATTTTCTGTATCAACTAATAAAAAATAACTCCGTGCCGAACCCCCACCAATTTTTATTTTTTTGTCTCGACGTGCAATAGCATAACTGACAGCACCAAAGGCAACAGATAATTCCGGGTGTTGATTTTCTAACAACACGGGCTGCTGATCACTCCAGGAGTTAATTAAATCTATGGTTCTCTGAGTAATCGGTTGACTACGGAATACACCGCCGTTTAACAAAATTGCATCAGGCACTTTGCCTTTATGCCCTAATGCTTCTGCTGCTGCATCACTGTGTATATTTAAAAAAGCAGCGATATGTTTACTAATTGCCGGTTCTGCCGCATAGGGCAAACCAAATTCAACCACTCCACTACGTTTTCTATCGGGTAAGTCATCTAAACCAGATAAGGGGAAAAAACCATCCAGTGCTAATTGCCTAACTTCATCTTTTGTTAATTGAGCTGATCTAGATCCACCAATTAATTTAGAACCACCCCCTAATAAAGTGACATTCACCTGTTCTGGTGCATCTTCTGCCAATAGGTTTTCTTTAGCAATTCTACATTGTTCTAAAAGTTGAGATAAATCGGCAGCTGATAATTTTTTTTCACCTTTTGTGATTCTATTTTCAGCTAAATGCGCTAAAGCCAGATCAATATTATCACCCCCCAACATAAGGTGATCACCCACGCCGATACGTGTCAATTTTGGTTCAGTTTCCCCTTCTTCAACTTTTATTAAAGTAAGGTCCGTAGTTCCCCCGCCGACATCACAAACCAATAACAAATGGACATTTTCTAAAGCTTGTTTGATATTGCCAGTATGCCGACGTAACCAGTCATAACAAACAGCTTGAGGTTCTTCTAATAAGCGGATATCACGTAAACCAGCAATTTTTGCAGCTTCTAGTGTTAAAGACCGTGCTGCTTCATCAAATGAAGCAGGTACTGTAATAACAATGGTTTGTTTTTCCAGCGGTGCATCAGGAAATTTATGCGCCCAAACTGTACGCACATGGGCTAGATAACTGGCGCTGGCATCTAAAGGAGATACTTTTTGAATTTCATCTGCACTGCCCCAGGGCAAAATTTCAGCAGTATGGTCAACCGAGGGGTGAGATAACCAACTCTTTGCGCTGGTAACAAAACGACCTTGAGTTTTGGCGCCTAGTAAACGAGCTGCTTCACCAATAACAGCTGTATCTCCAACTGGAGAAAAACCAATATCAGCTTCAGATAGTTCGCCTTCGGCGGGATGGTACCTTACTGAGGGTAATAAAGAACGGGAAGACACCTCACCTGGTGCAATCAACTGTTCAATATCAAAAATTTTTATTGCTTGATTGCTGCTTGCTTTATCAGCTTCTGTATAGGCAACAACCGTATGTGTTGTCCCTAAATCAATACCCACTAGATATTTATTATTCAAAAAACTTTCCTCGTTCTTATGCCCTTAAGGAACCTCTGATCAAGTCCAATTGTTTTTAGCTTGCTAAAACTGCCGATATTTTCCACGAAGATCGGCGCAATAGAATGACTATTACTGCTCACTTCGTGAAAAATAGCGACAGTTTTTCTGCGCTAAACTCTAACCAACTTAATCAGAGACTCCTTAATAGGAACAAGAAACCAACCAAAAATTTAAACAGATATTATACGTCACCTGAACAGGATTTCAGGTTTCTATCTATAAAAACAATGAGAATTGTCTTTTGAAATGATGATGCCGGAATGTAGGGCGGACTTAAGTCCGCTCTACAAAATACAGTCGCCAACAATTTAAATCACGTAGAGACGTTGCATGCAACGTCTCTACAATTCAATTATTAGTTAAAGCACTAATACATTGCTAGCTTAAACTTACTCGATACAGAATATAAAAACTAATTAACTTTCCCAGGCATTGTTTTTATCAATCCAGCGCAAGCTTATGCAATACCATAAAACCATCGGCACCATCATTGGTAACCAACTCCAGTCATCAATAAGAAAGACTTGTTTAATCCACTCCTGATCTGTAATAAACAGACTCCAGGGAAAGCAATACACAGTAAAGACAACACAGCTCCAAATCAGTATTAAAGCCCCTTTTCTAGTGTTAATACTTGAGAATGCCAAAAAAACCCATAGCGGCATATTATCTTTCTTTTCCATTTTTTGCCCTGATTAATAATTATCTTAGAATGAGAATAGCATCTGCACAGATGCTCTAACTATTTATTCTTCTCCTGCTCTTACATCAAACTCAATTTTCCAGCGATGCTCATCCTGCTGAGAAACTGCATGTAATTCTAGTGTGCCAACTTCAGTGACAGCCGCTGTTAAATGCACGGGGACAACTTCACCTGCTCTGCGACCCTCTTCTGGTAGGGTGATTTCAATCTCATCCAGTTCTTGCAATTCGTCATCTGTCCAGTAATCAAGGCGCATACCAACCGCATCTTCTCTACGCGTATTAGAAGCAAAAAACCTAAAACGAACGGGTTCACCAATCACCAGGCCAAATTCATCATCGGGTAATGCTGCTTCAGTACCTTCCTCCATACCAAAAGGAGCAATACATAAGGCTTCAACTTCTGGTGGCATACCAGGAACTGCAGGCATTGCACTCTCTACACCAACATAATAAGACGCCGCTGTTCCACCTTTAATACGCACGCCTTTTCCTTGACGCACCATACCATAATAAGCGGCACCTTTGGCTACTGCCAGATCAAGATCAGCACCTTCCAACAACCTGGCTTCTGGCGCTTGTTCTGATACCAGCCAGGAATTCAAAACTTTCAATAATCTGTCTGCCAATACCCCAGACTTTAACACACCCCCATTGAGCAACACAGCGGTAGGATGAAGGAAACTGGCATTTTCTGGCAAATCAACATGCTCTAAATCTTCTATTGCTGATTGTTGTTTAGCTAAAAAGCCGGCTAAATGACGGGTAATACCTGCATCTTGCGCATAAGGTAAACCTTTGGTTCTCAATCCAGAACGCGGTCTTGACACCGGACGTTCACTGGCTGCAACTTCAGGTAAAAAACCTTCCACTAACACTTGATTAACTTCGTCTCGTGTTAACTCTGTGCGTAGAGAGCCACCAATCAGCGATGATCCCCGACTCGGTACAACCAAGACAACATTATCTGCTTCCGAATCGTTAAAAATCTTTTCTTTTGCATCTCGACAAGCATGCGTTAAGGCTTGTATTTGCCATGCTTCAAGGCGGTTTCCGCTTTCTTTTTCCATTTTGGATTTAATGGTATAGGCTAAAGCCAAATCCATATTATCACCACCTAACAGAATATGATCACCAACAGCAACACGCGTCAATTCCAGATTACCTTCTTGCTCAGTCACTGCAATCAATGATAAATCAGTCGTACCACCACCTACATCAATGACTAAAATAACATCCCCGACAGTCACATGATTACGCCAATCACCAAAACTGTTATTAATCCAGCTATAAAGTGCTGACTGCGGTTCTTCTAATAATAATGCCTGATTAAGTCCAATTGACTTTGCTGCCTCTGCTGTTAACTCTCTGGCAGCGGGATCAAATGAAGCAGGCACAGTAATAATCAAATCTTGTTGATCTAATGGTGCATTTGGATGCAAATTCTCCCAGGCATCCTTCATGTGTTGCAAATAAGCCTTTGTTGCCTGAAAAGGAGACACTCTATCGACTTCTTCTGGTGCTTCTGAAGGCAAAATAGGTTCTTTACAATCCACGCCAGCATGACATAACCAACTCTTGGCACTAGATACCAGACGAATGGGGGTTTTACTGCCTAAATTACGCGCAATATCTCCAACTAAATGATCAGGTGATGCAGTCCAGGGCAATGTTGTTGAACCTTCTGCAATTTCTGCCTCATGTGCTAAATATAAAAATGACGGTAACTGTTTTTTATCCTCAACCACCCCGGGTGAAGTTAATTGAGAAATTTCCATCACTTCCTGAGTGATTTCATCCTCATCTTTAGTCAAATCAGCATATGACAAGACACAATGCGTGGTGCCTAAGTCAATACCCACAGAATATCGTTTACCTTGTTCTTCACCAGGCTGGTTTTCTATTTCAGTCGAATGTTCATATTGCTCATTTACATTCTCAGAATCATTAGAATGCTGCTGCTCATCATTACCCTGAGCATTATCCTGCTGATCTGAGTTTTCATCATTTTGATTCACATGTCCAAACAGACCATTCATAGCTCAACCTCTGCTGCTGCAACAATTTTAGCATCATGCCCTGCTGTCAATTTTGGTAAACGAATGCTTGTTACCTGCCAGCCTTTATGAATCAGAGTTCCCGTAAAAGGTGCTTTACCAACAATATTGCCCGTTAAACGGACTTCTGAAGCATTAAAACCTTCAGCCAAGGTTACTTTACTGCCTTCCTGATCTGTTCTCACTGTCTCAAGAGTAAAGTATTCGTTAATAGCTTTATTACAACCTTCATGAACAACTCGAGCTGCCACACCAATATCGGCATCACTATAAACAGCCACATCTTCTTTAATAAAATCAATAAAACGTGCTTCTTTTTGAAGTAATCCTAATAATTGTAGAGCGGCATCAGGTGTTGATTCTTTTAATACGATAGGTTCTGGTGCTGGCGCCTGAACGATTTTTTCTACTTCAACAATTTTCTCTACAATTTTAATTTCGGGCTCAGAAGCCACTTCAACTGTTTGAACCACCTCAACAGGCGCTTGTTTTGCTCTTCTAGCCATGCCGATCACCATTGATAACAACACAATGATTAATAAAAGTGCTAAAACCAGCACGGCTGCAATTAAGTAGACATGCCATAAATCTAGTGTTGTTGGCATAAGGGATAAATCAATTGTATAGGTATTATTCATAATTTTTAATATCTTTAAACAAAGTGCTTTATGCACTTTTAGGTGTTACGTAAATTTATTTTTGTTAAAAAAACTAGCAAGGTAAAAGTCTATGTTCAGTTAGCTATTCTATGTGCTATGTACGAACAGACCAGTAATCAGGTTTTCTACTATGATGCATTACAGCAACAATATAAATGTTGTCATTATATTCTCTATAAATGACAGAAAAAGGAAATCTAGCAAGTAGGTATCGTCGAAATCCTTTTTGGAAAAATGGCCAGGTTTGAGGAAATGAAATAATAGCTTGATAGGCCATCTCAAGCTCATCTAAAAAATCATCACCCAAACCTTCTGTCTGCTGTTGATACCAAGTATATGAGGCTTTTATTTCAGAAGCCACCTGAGGATGAAACCTTAACATTATATTAGCTGAGGACTTCTTTCTTTATATCATCCCAGGAAACTGCCTCGACTTTCCCGGAAACCAGCTCTTGATATCTTTTTTCTGCTACTTCAGCCCAAGCATCTTCGGCATTGTTCTCTTGTTGAGTTTCAAGTGATGAAATCAAACAATGAGCAAGCAAAGCTCTTTCTTGAGGGTTTAAATCCTTAGCACTTTCTATCACTTGATTAAAGGTCATAACTCATTTCCTTACTAACTTGTACCTTGAAAAATTATCGACTTCCTGATCTATTAGCAGCTTCAGCAAACATCAATTGCTTTAAAACACGACGGGTAATATCAATACGCATCTTCTTTAAATGACGATCAGCAATAACACTTGGCACTTTGGCTTCTAGGTAAACTGTACGCATATTTGATAGCACTTCTTCACATTGTTTCATAATGGCATCGGTCGCGTTACGTGAATCAATTTTCAGATAACCTTTTTTCTGCATCTCATCCATCACACATTTTTTATATTTAAACTGAGATGCCTGAATACTCTTAATTATTTCTTCTGTTAATGATGTCGCACTCCACTCATTTTTCGCATCCTTTTTTGCTTCATCAGCGAAAGAAAGGTGTGAACCCATGAGTAGAACTAAAAATAAAAGGTGTTTCATAATGCTTTCCAAAAAGATTTTGATTAATAATGTAATTTTACGCGAACTAAAACGTGATTTCTTAGAATATGGGGCGGCTTCTATACCTTTTCAACTGATATTTTATTTTTAACAACAATAAGCATAGATAAACTCCTAGCTAACATAAAAAGACTCATCGCCAACCATAAGCCCATATTCCCTAAACTTTGGGAATGATACCAAACGGGTAAAAAAACACAAAACAAGCAGAATAACATGGTATTACGCATCTGTTTTGTTAACATTGCACCAATAAATACCCCATCCATTAGGTAACAAACAAACGAAACCAGGGGCATAATGATTAACCAGGGGAGATAGCTGTATGCCATCGCCCTAATACTTTCTAAACTGGTTAATAAATCAATAATGTCTCGGCCAAAATAAAAATAAACGGCCGAAAACAATATGGCGATAATAAATGACCATAAACCAGCCGTTAAAATAGCCTGCCTAAGCATCAATTTATTCTTTGCACCAACAGCTTTTCCCACCAATGCTTCTGCTGCATGTGCAAAGCCGTCTAAAGCATAAGCCATAAAGGTCTGAAAATTCATTAAAATGGTATTTGCAGCCAATACTACTGCTCCCATTTTTGCAGCTTGTGCAGTAAAAAAAGCAAAGGCAAAAATTAAACACCAGGTGCGTACAAATATATGGCTATTAATCAGCAACATGGCTTTAAACTTCCCCAGATTAACGAGTGAACTCCAATGCCAAAATTGCTTATTTTTATTTGCGCGTCTAAGTGCAATGAGCAGGCCAACAGCTAGCCCAATATATTCTGCAATAACGGTGGCTAAAGCCACACCCTCCACTTGCATTTTTAAATGATAAACAAACCACAGATCCAGACAAATATTAATAATATTGCTGATTAATACAACCAACAGCGGCACTTTGACATTTTGTTGGCCTAAAAACCAGCCCATCAGTACATATGAACTGAGTGTCGCGGGCGCGCTCAAAACTCTGGTCTCAAAATATTGCATTGCATATTGTTCAACAATACGACTACTTTGCATCAAGCTAAAACTTATATCTGCTATCTCTCTGTGTAAGAGCAATAACAAACAGGAAATAAATAGAGCCAATATCCCAGCTCTGAATAACACGGCATTAATTTCGCCTCGATCATCTTCTCCATAAGCTTGCGCAGTTAACCCCGTCGTTCCCATCCTTAAAAACCCAAAGCCCCAAAAAATAAAGCTAAAAATAACACCCCCTAAGGCAACTGCAGCCAAAAACTGTTCTGAGTCAAGGTGGCCTAACACTGCCGTATCAACCAACCCTAGTAATGGCGTGGAAATATTGCTTAAGATCATAGGCAGAGCCAAACTTAAAACCAGACGGTGATCAAATTGTTTATTTTTCAAGACAAGTCTTTGCTTATAAGGGAAAATAGGTCCAGTTTAAAATATTCCAGCAGATTTATGTATAAAAATGATGGCTTACTTGTCCACCAAACCCAAGACCAAGTAGGCACAATTGAAGTTATTGATTTAGAAGGAGTGAGAGCCTTGCATTTTGGCTCTCATTCAAGACAAAGTACCATGCTTTTAGCTGATCCGAACCAGTTAAATTCTCTCTACGCCCAGGCAATGATGGGCTTACTGCTGTTTAATGATTCACCTAAAGACATTTTAATGATCGGTTTAGGCGGCGGTACGATTACCAAGTATTTATTACATCAGTTTAATGAATGTAAAATAAAAGTCATTGAATATCGTAGCAGCGTTTTAAAAGTGGCACGCAGTCACTTTGAGCTCCCATTCGACCCCCGATTAAAAGTAAAAATAGGCTGTGGAGGGGAATATATTTCCTCCCAAAGTAAGCTGAATGAAGAAAAACATGACCTTATAGTGATAGATGCCTACGATCATCAAGGTATGGCTCTTGAAGTGAGTAGTGAAAATTTTTTTGATGGCTGTAGAACCCTTTTAAAAAATGATGGTCTATTAGCCATTAACTTATGGGGAACTAACAAAGAGTTGTTCCAGGAAGTCACCTGGAATATGGGACGTGTATTTGAATGGCGTATCCTGTTTTTGCCCGTACGTAAACGTGGCAATATTATTGGTTTTGCTTTTAGAGAAAATGCCCCCAAATATTCCATGAAAGAACTAAGAGCAAAAGCTAACCAATTGGAACAACAATATCACCTTGAATTCCCTAAATTTGTAAAAGAATTTAAACGAAACAATAACACTGTATTAAACAACGTAATTAAACCATGACCCAAACAGCACCCAACATTTTCGGCTATAAAAAATTCTGGGCACAACGCTTTGGCGTAGCACATGAACTCCCCATGAGCATGGATGAAATGGATCAACTAGGCTGGGATTCTTGTGATGTTATTTTAGTTACAGGTGACGCTTATGTCGATCACCCTAGCTTTGGCATGGCAGTTATTGGCCGTACTCTTGAAGCGCAGGGCTTTCGAGTTGGGATTATCTCTCAACCTGACTGGAAAAGTGCTGACGACTTTAAAAAACTAGGTCGCCCTAATCTTTTTTTTGGAGTCACCGGCGGCAACATGGATTCCATGGTCAACCGTTATACCTCGGATAAAAAAATACGTTCTAACGATGCTTATACAGCAGATGGCGCAGGGGGGAAACGCCCTGACCGTGCGGTTAATGTATATTCTCACCGCTGTCGCGAAGCTTATAAAAACGTACCGTTGATTATTGGTGGCATCGAAGCCAGTTTACGCCGTATCGCCCATTATGATTACTGGTCAGATAAAGTAAGAAAATCCGTATTGATGGATTCCAAAGCTGATTTATTGGTTTATGGCAACGCTGAAAGACAAATTGTTGAAATTGCCCACCGCCTGGCTAATGGCGAAGCCGTCACTGATTTAAAAGGGATTCGTGGCACGGTTCATTATGTTAAACAAATCCCTGGGGACTGGACTGAAAAAGATTCCACTTCTGTAGACAAACCAGGCGTTATAAATCCACCAACTAATCCGTATCAGGAAGAACCTGATTGTGATAAAAAACCATCCGTGGAAAACGATGAAAAAGTCGTTCAATTTACTCGAATTATTCCAAACAAACAACGTTCACATACAGTGATTCGTCTGCCGGATTATGAAGATGTCAAAGATGACCCTATACTCTATGCCCATGCATCCAGAGTGATGCACGGCGAAACCAACCCGGGGAATGCCAGACCTTTAATTCAGCGCCATGGTTCACGTCAAATATGGATGAATCCCCCACCGATTCCATTAACCACCCAAGAAATGGATGGTGTATTTGACCAGCCTTTTTCACGTCTACCCCATTCACAGTATGGCAAGGCCAATATTCCTGCGTTTGAAATGATTCAACATTCAGTCAATATTATGCGTGGCTGTTTTGGTGGTTGTACTTTCTGTTCAATTACTGAACATGAAGGCCGAATTATTCAAAGTCGTTCTGAAGACTCTATTATTAAAGAAATTGAAGCAATCAGAGACACCTCCCCTGCTTTTACCGGCCATATTTCTGACTTGGGCGGCCCCACGGCTAATATGTATCGTTTGGCCTGTAAAGATAAAAAGATTGAAGAGTCCTGTAGAAAACCATCTTGTGTATTCCCTGGCATATGTCACAACCTTGATACCAACCATAGCTCTTTAATTAAATTGTATCGTCGCGCCAGAGGAATAAGAGGTATTAAAAAAATCTTTATTGCCTCGGGTTTACGTTACGATCTGGCCGTTGAATCCCCTGAATATGTTAAAGAGTTAGTCACCCATCATGTCGGAGGTTATTTAAAAATAGCCCCAGAACATACGGAAGATGGACCTTTATCAAAAATGATGAAGCCAGGCATGGGATCTTATGATCGCTTCAAAAAAATGTTTGAGAAGTTCTCAAAAGAAGCAGGTAAGGAACAATATTTAATCCCCTACTTTATCGCTGCACATCCAGGCACCAAAGATATTGATATGCTTAATCTGGCTATCTGGTTAAAAAGCAATGGCTTTAGAGCCGATCAAGTACAGGCTTATCTGCCCTCCCCCATGTCAATTTCAACTGCCATGTACCACTCGGGAAAAGACACTTTGCATAAAGTCAGTCGAAAATCAGATGATATGCCTGTACCCAAAAGTACTAAACAACGCCGTCTACATAAAGCGTTTTTACGTTATCACGACCCCAAAAACTGGCCTTTATTACGCGAAGCACTTAAAAACATGGGCAGGGCTGATTTGATTGGAAATGGTAAAAAACATTTAATCCCTTCTTTTCAACCCAAAGGGACACTGGATACAAGAACGGATAAAAACAAGAAGTTTAAAACCAAACATACTATGTTTAACAAAAATAAAAGAACGAGCAAAAAGAGAACACATAAGTAACAAAGGTTAAATTTACTAATTGTTCTCGCAAGTCCACATCAAAACGTTATCTTGGCATGGATGCCGAGATCCAGTGACAAGGATGTTAATAGTGCTCATCGTTATGTAAAGTGGCTAACATAACCCCACCTTCCTCCTAGCAAAACACTATCAATATTGTTCAGCTTGTGATTCCTTATCAATTTTAAAAACAACAAACAAACCAAAATGATCTGATGGCAATAGCCGCTGTCCAGTTGGAGATGTAAAAGCCGTATTAGCTATTATTTCAGCATGATGAGCAATAAGTGCCCCACCCATCACATAGACTTTATCTAAACGCCGACTCCCTTCCGAAGGAAAAGAATTCTGCCTAGCCAGGTTAGATTCAATGACATTCCAGGTATAACCGCGGTCATTTGGCTTTAATTGTTTCCAGGCATCCCTATAACCAGGATTAATTTTGTTATTTTCAACTTCACCATCACCGAAATTAAAATCCCCCAGTAAAATCAAATCATTACATTGAGATGTTTGTTTTGACACTGCCTCTAGCTGACGAATTCTTAGTTTACTATCATCCAGCATACTATCTAAATGTACAGTAGCCACACATAAGCGAACGCCCTCTATTTCTGTTTCTAGCTGTAATAAGCCTCTATCCATATTAGAAGGCAAAGCCAGATAGTGTTGTTGAAGCAATTCTGTTTTTACTAATACTAACAATCCACCTTTAACAGAGTTAAACCATCCTCTTTCCGCAGCAAAGTGATAGGGCTTAAATCGATCATCTGCTTCTAAAGCATCAATAAACCAACTTTCCACTTCTTGAAAAGCGATAATATCCGCATTTTTTGCCGCAACAACATCCAGTATTTTGGGTACTCTTTGTTCGGCTGTCGCACTATCAAACCAAACATTGTAAGTAACGACAGATAATTGAGATGCGTAAGAAATCGACCTCCAAAATAATAAAACAGTTACTTTTAAAAATTTTGTACTAAACATAAATCACTTGTACCTAGCCTATAATTCCACTTTTTAACGTTTAAAATCATATTTATTATGTTATGTCACATAATGTTATTTATTGAATTCAATCGAATTAGACATTGAAATATCTAAATTAATCACCCCAACTATATTCTTCAATAATTGTGCGTTGCTTACGCTCTTGATTTTCAAAAGAGCCCAAACATGGTTCTATACAATCCACAGGTTTATAAAAAACAGTAAATTCCTGAGATATTCTTTTGGGTAGGAGAGGCCTATTGGCCGCGACCGGGGGAAAATCAAGAACAATCGCGGCCAATAGGCCCCTCCTACCCCTTACATACAAACATCTTACCCCAAATGATTTTTAACCTATGGTTTGTATATAGACATGAAAATAAATTGCACGTATAAATGACAACTAACAAACTGAACACATCACTATAGCTTTCGAAGCATTATTGTTAATTCCATTATGAAAAAAAACCTCAGCGTTCTTTGTTTTTTACTATTAACTGGCTGCATATCAAATCAGTCCAGCTATTCACAGCTATCAGATACTGGTAAACCCGCATTACATTCAATACAAAGCGCACAACTAAAAGTTTTAATGCAGAGTCTGGATGACTTAATGTTTGAGAGAATGCTACATGAAGTGCAAATTGATAGACAACGTCGCTATCGAACCCAAGAAATTGTCAAGGTAACAGAAAAACTATTGAACACCATAGAATACATTCCCAACGCTTTAAAAGATTTATCCCTGAATACTACTGAACAAACAATCTTTTTAAGTCTAAGCAAAAAATTAAATGACCAGGTCACTCTATTAAAACAAGAAGCTGAAAGAAATCATGTGGATGCAATTCCTAAACGTGCAAATCAAATCATTGAAACCTGCAATGCCTGTCACAATATTTTCAGACAATTCAAAACACAATAAGCTTTTATGTTAAACAAAATACCATTAATTTTTGCATTGCTTTCATTATTGCCCTCTTCAAGCCATGCTGCTGAAGAAGATTTACATAAAACAGTTAAGGTTCTACGCTCTCAAGTTGAGATGTTAACAGCTCGCCTTTTACAACTAGAACAAAGATTAATTAACAAAGAGGCTGAGGCTGAATCTGCACCTAAACAAGTCAAAACAGCTTCAGGTATTAAAAATACAAAAGTTGAAGTAGGCGAAACTAAAGGCTCCTATAAAATTCCAGGTACCGATACATCAATGGCCATTGGCGGATACATCAAACTGGATGCTATTTATAATAGCCAAAGTGTGGGGGGTAATGCAGGTTCAAATCTGGGCGACCAGATTTTGCAGGCTGGGTCTATTCCAATACAAAAAAACGAAAAAGAAGAAGACCAGATAACTTTCCATGCCCGACAAAGCCGTTTTTGGCTGAAAAGTTATACTCCTTCTGACTGGGGGGATCTGAATACCTACCTAGAAATGGATTTTTTTGCCTTTCAAGCACCAGGGAATGAGCGTGTTAGTAACTCCTATGCGCCCAGATTAAGACATGCCTTTGGAAGTTTAGGTCCGTTCCTTGCTGGACAAACATGGACCACTTTTATGAATGTAAAGGCATTGCCAGAACTCAATGACTTTGGTGGCCCCGTGGGACGAATATTTGCCAGACAACCTCAAATTCGTTGGACTCAAGCATTAGACAGTGAGTCTGACTGGATGATTGCTATAGAAAGTCCAGAAACCACCCTCACTAATATTCAAGGTAACAGAGAAACGCCAGACCACGATCATTATCCCGATATGATTAGCCGCATAAACATCTACCGTCCATGGGGAACCGTATCACTGGCGGGTATGGTAAGAAATATTCAATCTAATGTTCAAGTTAACAGCGATGCATTTGGAGGCGCTTTGAGCCTATCAGGCCGGATTAATGCATTAGACCGTGACGACCTGCGCTTTATGCTAAATTACGGCAATGTTTTAGGCCGATACGCCTCATCAAATTTATTTAATGATGGTGCAATCAACGCACAAGGTGAAATTGAATTATTTAATCAATATGGCGGCTTCGCTGCCTATCGACATTGGTGGAATAATACCTGGAGATCAACTTTGGCCTATGGGTTTTCTTATGCAGACAACGTTGACTTTGTGCCCACAACAGTCAGTCAATGGGCTCAATCAGCCCAATTTAATTTACTCTGGAGCCCTTTGCCACAAACAACATTTGGCCTGGAATACACCTATGCCTCACGTGAACTGGAAAATAGTAATAGTGGCTATATACAACGCATACAATTTTCTTCAGCTTTTAAATTTTAGCCTTAAAATTAAGGCTTATATTAAAACCTTTTAAATTCAGATACATAAATAAAAACTCAAGTTAACACACAATTTTTTTAACAAAAACACTTTACAATATTAAAAATATTCGTATAATACACGGATCAACAGCGCTGGTGTAGCTCAGTTGGTAGAGCAGTTGATTTGTAATCAACCGGTCGCGGGTTCGAGTCCCATCACCAGCTCCATATTCTAAAGGCCTGTAGCGTTTTCGTTACGGGCCTTTTTTATTGGCCGTAGCTAAATCGTAACCAATTGGATCGTCAATTGCGTGAAGTGCTGACAGTCTATCTACATATTCCGCCAAATGTTCACTGTATAAGTGAGCATATCGACGTACCATTTCTACCGATACCCTATAGGTGACCAATCAATATCATCTAGGTGCATACAATTATTATCGACCCATTCACCAATCTCTATTGTATTTTCAATATGTTCGTTAATAAAATAAAACTGTTCCTCTTGAGTATAATTAGTCAGCTTATCGAGGAAATTTTTTATGTTTTCGTCAGTATCAATAAAAGCTCTAAGTAAAGCAGACGAAATTCTGGCTTCATGTGGATGGCTAGTTATTTATGTTCCATATAGATTGAAAAATATGGAGATAAACCCCAGTTTTTAAATTATTATAAGATTGAGTCAATCGACAGACAGCTATCAGGCAATAAGCGGATATTCAACAGAAACAAAAATAGCTTCCGAAGAAGCTATTCTCTAATACACGTTAAATGATGATTAAGTTGTTTTCTTGAGTCTAGCCACACCAATCAAACCCAACAGCCCCGACCCAAACAACCACAGTGCAGCCGGAACTGGCACAGTACTTACATTAATCGTATCTGCTCTGAATTGTGCCCAGGCTCCCCAGTCATCTACTTCACCATCCCATTGTGCAAACTCACCAACACCACCAATGAATCCATCTGAATTAATTAATTCGGGAAGAGTGGACTCATCAGTACTATCAAAAAGGTCTGCCTCAAATAGTAAGGTTAGCCAGAACTCCGTCTCATCTGGGAGCAATGGGTCAAAAAAACCTAGCACAATAGCGTCGAGAGACTCTCCATTTATTAGATCTCTACTTGGAGTTAGGAAAGTAATGTCATCCCAGTCCTCTACTAGATTGTCATCGAACTCAAAACTGACAACGTTGGTATTGTAACAAGTTACCCCCTCTATGCAGGCAGTAGAAGAATAAGTATTACCACCATCATTGAGATCATAGTGGATATCTCCATTTGAATTTGTCCATGTATTGACTGCTAAACTGCGATCTAACTGGTAAGTTGCTTCATAACTAAAATTTCTACCGACGTTTTCCCCTAGCGTTCCCAGAGCATTTTCATCAACAATCACCCCAGAAACTGAAATTGTTTGTACCGGGTTCGCATTAACTGAAGCGGTCAATAATAATGAAGCGATGGTAGTAAAATATCGTTGTTTCAATAATTTTTTCATTTCAAAAACCCTGATTTTAAATTTAATATCTATTAAGCAATATTCACATCATAGACACATCCAATTGATTTTTCTATAACTTCCTTTTTATCCTACATGGCTATTATATACAAACAACAGACTGGCCTAAGTCCTAAGTTATTTTAGGCTTTATTTTTAAGATTGGTAAACTAAGAAACCTTGCAAATAAGCGGCGAGATTTATCATTTAAATTTCATCTTAAAGTTCGCAGTAAACAACCTGTGGTTTGTTAATAGCATACGCCCCATAAACTGTGCGCTGTCGCGCAACAAATAGTTTTTCATAAAATAACATGAAAAACACAAAAACAAGTTCATTTAAAATCAATGATTTATTTTTGTTTGATGAGAGCCATGTTATCCTAATGCATACCTGTAAAAAATAGTGACAGAGGCCACCGAAGGTCGGCTTGTAAAAAAAATTAAGGTTTTTTAGCATCTGCAATGGGTCGATAGCGCCTATTGGATAAGATTTATCTGAGGTGTCTTTTACTAGATTTCAATGAGTGCAGCCAGCCAAAATCAGGCATTAACAATAAAACTAACGGCATGATTTTTTTCAACTTTATTAGAAATTAGTGGTGCGATACCGGGACCCGCCATCACTACAAAAAAGCTTATTTTAACTCACTAAGCAGTGTTTTTATAGACTAATAAGCTCTATACACTACCAGTCGATTTTTATCATGGAGTTCCTAGATGGAACAAATATTTAATATTGTAAGTGACTTAATAGATCAAAACCATTGATAGGCTACTAATTCTAACCTCCCTATCATAATCACTTCTATTTTCATGTTTATTTGTTAAGATTTTCAGAGTAAATTTCAACTCGATTTCTTCCATTTTCTTTTGCTAAATAAAGTGCTTCATCTGCGTATTGAAGAAGATGTTTAGGTCTATTTTTTTTATCAGGGAAAAGAGTTGCAACACCTAGGCTTATAGTTACTACGCTTGAGACTTTAGAAGTTGGGTGACTAATTTGACTTTCTTCTATGGATTTTCTAATGTTTTTAGCAAGTAAGTTAATTTGCTTAGAATCACATGATGCTACAACACAAAACTCTTCTCCACCATAACGAGCAACTAGATCTTCCGCTCTCTTTAATTGCTTTTTTAATATTGTTGCTACTTTTTTTAAGCACTTATCACCTTCTGGATGCCCAAGTGTATCGTTATATTCTTTAAAATTATCAATATCAATCATTATCATTGATAATGGATATTCGTGACGAAATGCTAGTCGCCACTCTTTCTTAAAAAATATTTCATATTGTCGACGATTTGGTAAGGATGTTAGTGGGTCAATGTATGCAAGATGGGCTTGATTCTTTGCTTGTTTAAGTTTTTTTGTGATTTTTTTTCTTGCTAATTGAAATACAAATATAAGCACTAAACCTGTACTAAAAATGACTATATGAATTACAACAATGCTTTCAATTCGTTTTTCAATAATTTTGGTTACTTTTTTTGCTGGGATGCTAACACTAATCCCTCCTCGTATATCACCTTCTTTATACCCCTGTTGTTCATGACACTGTAAACATGCTTTTTTTACAAATAACGGTTCCATATATCGATAAAACAACTTGCCATTAATTAAAGAGGTTTCATTGATATTTTTCTTGCCCGATTCAAATAACTGAAGTGAAGAGGTTTCCCATTGATCAGCTTTGTTCTCTGGTCTAATGGGGTTTAAACTTGTGAGGTGAAATAGAATACCCGTCTTCTCATGGTCTATTTCAGATAATTGCCGTGTCATGAAGGCAGGATTAATTAAGGTAAACTGCTGTCCATCGGGTCGCGTTATATCACGGTATGGTGTTTTTAAATAAGAATTAGGTCTGGTTGACTCTGTAATTGGTACATAAACGCCTCCATGAGAAGCATTCCAAGAACGCATTGAGACAATGTGATCAAAAAACATTTTACCTTGATCAAATGCTAATTCACTAGCAAATTCATAGGTCTGTTTTGTTTGAATATAAAGTGAGGCAGTATTCAGTAATACCCATAAAATGCAATAACTCCAAAAAACACGTTTTTCCATAGTCTGTTTAAATACTATTGCCGATATTGGAAGTCTAACATAAGTTTGACCTACTCTATTCATTATAGATAAGTTTTCAATATCCGGTATACACTTGCAACACCAATCTCCAACTCATTCGCAACCGCTTTTTTAGTTAATCCTTGAGAAATCAACTCCACTACTTGCTTTAGCAGTTGATTTACGTCCAATATACCGACCTTCTCTTTTGCTTTAGCAATACCTTCGAGTTGACGTTCTCCGCTTATATTAGTCTCAAACTCAGCGAATACTCCCAGCATACTTAAACGACTTGAAAAGTATTAGCCTCATTTCCTGCTTTTTCTAATTTTCTAATTTTCTAATTTTCTAATTTTCTAATTTTCTAATTTTCTAATTTTCTAATTTTCTAATTTTCTAATTTTCTAATTTTCTGGTTAAGCCTGAATCAATATTTTTGCAATAAGTTCTCTTGCTTCATCTCGCTTTATTCGAGCAAGTTTCAAGCTTATTTCAGGGTAAGCTCCCATGCTTATGGTTTTACGTTTACCGTCAAAACGGAAATCAAAGCGCCACCACTTACCGCCATTTTTATTGACAAGTAAATACAAGCCTTTTTCATCAGCCAGCTTGTAAGGCTTATCTGGCTGGAACTTGGGCTTGGCATTCTTGCATGAGGTATCAGATAGAGGCATTGACGGTAACGCCTTTTTCTCTTGATGAGTTACCGTCATTTATTCAAGATGCAACGGTTTTTATCGGACTTATTCGGTCTTAAGAGTAGGGTTAATGCTTGTTTTTTCTGGTGTTAGTGGACTTTCTCGGACTTGCTGGGCTATCAAAGTGGCAGAGAGCAATTAAATACCACACTTAACGGTGACATAGCCAAAATAAAAGAACTAACAATTAAAAATTATGTGATTTAAAATTCATAATAATCTCCCACTATATTCAATCAACCAGGATTATTCCAACCAAAACTATAAAGATTATTTTCCTATTAATCTTTATCCCCACTAGGAACAAATGTTTTTTCTAAATCTTGTGGAGAATAATATTCGTACCCTGCATCAAATATAGAATCAGCAGGAGAATCATTGTCATTAGAATGCTCTATATTTGAATCTAATTTAACGCCTTCCAACAAAATTTCTAAATCTTTACGTATGCTTTTAAAAATTTTCTTCAGAGCATCTAAAGAAGATTGTCGGATAGCGGACTTCATAGCCCAAGCTCCACCCCAAAGAACTCTTGTTCCTTTATAAGCCCCTTCTTCTTGATATTGTTTTTCCAATAATTTAGATTGACTATCAAAAACACTAATTTTAACAGCAAAATAAGATGCTCCTCTATAACGAAACTCTGGCATTGTCATTTTTAAGAGTAAAGTATTTTCTTTCCAGGGTCGTTCAATAATTGAACTAGAAAAAACATAGTCATTAAACATTTGTGGGAATTCAATATCTATCACTTGCTTTAACATTTTTCCAGACTGAATATTCCACCGATGCGCCAAACCAGCTTTAAATTCACGAACGGGTGTAGTCTGCGTTAGAGTACTTTTATCCATATAAACAATGATATTTTCATACTTCTTGTTAATAACTAAATTATAATCCAAATCCTGAAATGCAATTTGATGTGAACAGCCATTTAAGAAAAATAATAATAAAAACGCTTGAATGGTTTTTAATAATGCTTTATTACAATAATAATTCAACACTTTTCTCCCAAAATTCAGTCTGTAAGTTTCTGTAATAGATGTCACTAATGTAGAAAGACTATTAAAATAATCAATAATTCATTTACCGCAAACTATTAATTTTTTACCAAGTTCCTAATATTTTCCACCTTTTCGTAGCGACTTAAATTCCACTGAAAAACAATTTATTTTTTTACAATGCACTTAATGTGAAAAATGTAAATTTTCTAATCTTGTTTAAAACCATACACCTAAAAACCTAACACATCAACTGAGCTTTTTAGTCAAGAATTAACAAACTAATATAAAAGATTAATAGCAATAGCTTCGTTTGAGGACTGGTTTTATTAGCCTTTACTCCCCCAGTACTTCGCCAAGTTGCAATCATCACAACCTAGTGGCTACATTCATTCAAAAACAATAAAATAAGCCCTCCTACCAGAGACTTTTAGTCCACCCTTCCTCTCGCTCCCGATGTAACAAAAAATAGATGTCAGGTCTTGCCTTTTACCTTCCAGAAAATACAAAAAAACTCTGGGGCTTCGGTTTATAACCCCACAAAAATACTCTATAACTCTCCTCTTTTTATCTTTCATTCTCCACCTCCGTATAATCACTAATGATCAACAGATTTTTTTATTTTACTTATAATAAATTAAAGACCAACCACCCCTTTGCCCATTACGTTTTTTTAGTAATGTTCAAAATCTATTCAGCCAGTCAAAACAAAGTTTACTAGCTACTAACCAACCTAAGATCCATTAATAACATGAGAGATTATTCACATATCTGGCTTTAGAACCCACAATTTATAGACTTTCTTCACAAAAATAATTTTCTACCTTTGATAAAAAAAACCATAAGAGCTAAAAATTAGTCTTAAGGAAACTTTATAATTGAGGTGAAAAAATTGAATATTTATTTAGGTCGAATTTTATACAATACAACAAAACATGATATCGAAGACTTTCTTTTACCTGCTCTAAAAGGCAATATTTTACAAAAAAAGGGAACTATAAGTCGTATAAAACTGTTAGCTCTTGAAAATAAATTAACAAGAGACAAAGAATATCATGCAATCGTTGGCGTTACGCCTGACCAAGCTGCCACCAGAATTCAAAAAAAGCTCAATAGAAAAGCTTTAAACGGCAAACATATTGCTGTTCGTGAATATTTTATACGTTCATGGCACAACGATAAACGTACCAATATAAATAAATGGGAAAAGGCGGATAAAAGATTCACAGATAGACGTCAATCTAATATTCAAGAAAACGCTATTACTTCGAATAACTTTAGCTCTGAAAAAACCTTTCATCGAAGTTTTTAAAGCGATAGATGGATGCTATCAAGTGGAGTGGGCAATTCATCACATTTCTTATTTTTAAATCTATTTTTTGTAGATGTTGCTCACACTCTCTTTACGGTCCAATTGAATAAAACCTATTACAAGCCTACAAATGTAACTAAGGAAGAACAAAACAACTAACAGTACTTACTGTAGGAAAATGAGTCTCTCATGCATTTAAAGGTGAATTTGTGAATATTTATTTAGGCCGAGTTCCATTCGGTACAAAAAAACAAGATATCAAAGACTTTATCAACCCTGTTTTAAAAGGTCATCTTTTACAAAAACCAGGAATGATAAAACACATTAAAATATTTATTTTTGAAAATGAACAAACAAATAAAAAAGAATACCACGGGATAATTGGGATTACTCCTGATCATGTTGCTACTCGCGTGCAGAAGAAATTAGAGGAAACTAGTTTAAAAAATAAACTTATAACTCTCTATAGTTTTTTTCTTCATCCATGGTTTAACGATCAGCAAGGTATCACTGTTTCAAATGATTTTTATGCAGTAAAAAGTTTCCACAAAAACGTTTAGTCTTCTTTTATTTAGAGTCATTTTTCTACACAAAAGAAGACTATAAGCCCCCCATTTTAGAATGGTGAATATAGGAAAGATGCTTTCATTATTTATCCTTTATTGCCATAAGCACAGCATTCACTTCCATACGGTTAGTAAGCTGTAGAGCTGAAAAACCAGTTTCTTTTAATTCATTGAGAGCAACAGACTCTCTCATTACATGATTTTCTGACTCATCATTAAACAAGTGAATTATCCAATGCTCTAATACATCTAATTTATCAAGTTTAGTTAGTACTTTAAAATAATTGGCAACTTCCTGTTGAATCATATATGTATGTTTAGAAATATCATCTAATGCATAACGATCACCATTAATAAATTGACCTCCTTTTTTTAACACTCGATAAATTTCTTGGTGAACTTGTTTTCTGTACTCATGTTGAAAATTATGTAAAGTGTATGCCGAAGCCACTAGATCAACACTATTAGATTTAATGGCTTTAAGTGCAGTTAAAGCATCATCAGCAGAAAAGTTTAACCGGCCCTCTTCAACCCAATCATTCAAACTTTGCTTAGCCTGAACTTGCATGGTTGGCTCGTTATCAACACTCATCACTGAAACGTCTTGATTTGCCAATAAAATTGAAAGCGTGGTAATTCCAGTCCCTCCACCTAACTCAACAACAGTTAACGAAGTTTTCTTTGTTCCTGAATACTCTTTGACAGCGTCTCCAACCAATCGACTCATTTCAGTTGCTAAAGGGCAAATAAGTTTTAACATCTCATACTCTTGCCCAATAACACCAGAAAACATAGCTTCGTAGGATTGCTTAGTCCTTTGGTTTTCTTTGATCATAAGCGGCTAATTGTTCTGCAGTGGCTTTAAGTTGATATTTATCTTTCCATTCACTATAAGGCATACCATAAACTTGTTCTCTGGCATCTTCAAAATCTAGTTCCACATTTTGTTCCTTAGCTTCAGCAGTTAACCATTTTGCTAAACAGTTACGACAAAACCCAGCCAAAATCATAATATCAATATTTTGCACATCAGTTTCTTTTTGCAAATGAGAAACTAATCGTCTAAAAGCAGCGGCTTCTAACTCTATTTGTGTTGATTTATCCATGATAAAATCCAAAAAATTAACATTCTAGCAGAAACCCTTGTTAACTCATGTATAATTCAAAAAATCATTTTTTAGCAAAAGAATCACATGCAAATCCATAGTTCATCCCTAGCCTTTGTTCCGTCAGGACATAGTGCTAATAATCGAACGAATCAATCACAGCTATCTAATAATACAAAGGAAAAACAGTTCGAAAGTTCTATTTCCTCATCTCCTGATACCCAAAAGGTTGATAAAAAAAATGATGCCCCCACATTACAATTAATTAGCGATAGTATTGAACAACAACGAAAGGTACCCTCTAACTCCCGTACAGCACGTGCTATTGGCGCATACACTCAAGAGAGTACCCAATCACTTAAAAATCAAAGATCTGAGCTGGTATCAGGCATTGATTTATTTGCTTAACAACTTTTACAAATAACATGACCGTTAACTTATGAAACAACTCCTAGAATTTATACCTGTTATTTTATTTTTTATTACTTATAAGGTATATGATATTTATACCGCAACAGCCGTTATTATTGTTGCCACTATTATTCAAGTTGGGATTAGTTGGTTTGTAAATAAAAAAGTCGAAACCATGCAATGGATTACTTTGGGACTGATTATTATTATGGGTGGGGCAACCTTGTACTTACAGGATGAGCAATTTATAAAATGGAAGTTAACTATTATTGAATGGTTATTTGGACTTGCCTTCCTAGGCAGCCAGTTTTTTGGTAAAAAAACTTTTGTTGAACGAATGATGGGCGCAAGCATCGAACTCCCTGCCCCTATATGGAAAAGACTCAATATAGCTTGGGCTCTATTTTTTATTAGTGTGGGTGGAATTAATATTTATGTTATGAAAAACTTCAATACTGATGACTGGGTTACTTTTAAGACCTTTGGTGTTCCTGGCTTAATGCTAGTTTTTATCGTTATTCAAATGCTTTTTATTTATAAACATATCCCAGAACCTGAGGAATAAGTATCGTGTTATATGCCATTTTAAGTGAAGATGTTGAAAATAGTCTGCCAAAAAGACAATCTGCACGTCCTGCACATATACAAAGATTGGAAGACTTACAAAATGAAGGTCGATTGATTATTGCAGGACCACATCCTGCAATTGATAGTAATACACCGGGTGATGCTGGATTTACGGGTAGCCTTGTTATTGCAGAATTTTCCAGTCTTGCAGAAGCTCAAAACTGGGCAGATATTGATCCCTATGTTGCAGCAGGCGTTTATAAAAATGTGACTGTTAAACCTTTTAAACAAGTATTTCCAAAATGACATCAGAACTAATTAAACAAAAACTAAATGAATCCATTCAGCCTGAATTAATAGAAATTATTGATGATAGTGCTTCTCATGCTGGACACGCAGGAGCAAAACAAGGTGGACACTACAATGTCACTATTGTTGCAGAAGCATTTGAAGGGAAAACATTAGTACAAAGACATCAATTAATTTACCAGGTTCTTGGTGATTTAATGAAAAATGAAATTCATGCATTAGGCATTAATGCCTTAACACCCTCTGAAAATACATAAGGATTACTAGAAATGAATAAAAAAATTATCCCTCTTGTTTTATTAGCCAGTACAACATTACTATCGGCTTGTAATGAAAAGAAAACAACAGATAATTCCACAAGTATTATCGTAACAAAAGAAGATGCAGTCGCCTCTGTTAATGGTACTTATATTAGTAAAGCATCATTGGCTAGCCTTGAAAGTGAATTAGCACAACGTCAACAAGGCCAGCACGGTCAGCCTCAATCATTTCCAAAAGAAAAATTAATTGAGGAATTAGTTCAACGCGAATTATTACTTCAAGAAGCTAAGCAAAAAAAATTAGATCAAACAGTTGAATACACTACTCAACTTGAAACCATTAAAACATCATTATTGACTCAAGCTGCTGTACAAAACTTCCTTAAATCAAGCCCTATTACTGATGCTGATTTAGAAGTTGAATATAACAAAAGTGTTGGCGCTGCGGGTACTGAATACAAAGCACGCCATATTTTAGTAAAAACTGAAGAAGATGCTAAAGCTATTATTGCTGAACTATCTGCTGGTGCAGATTTCACTGAATTAGCTAAAACAAAATCTACAGGTCCTTCAGGTCCACAAGGTGGCGATTTAGGTTGGTTTGCAGCTGGACAAATGGTTGCTCCTTTTTCTGAAGCTGTGATAGCTCTAGAAGATAATAAATTCACACTAGCACCTGTTAAAACACAGTTTGGCTACCATGTTATTTTAAGAGAAGGCTCAAGAGCACAAACTCCACCTCCTTTTGAATCAGTAAAAGAACGTATTCGCCCTATGTTGCAACGTCAAAAACTGCAAGGATTTATGGAAGGCTTACGGAAACAAGCAACTGTTGAAATTTTACCTGCTGAACCAGCAGCAGAAATTTCTGAGTCAGCTCCAATTGAAAAACCAGCAATAGCTGTAACAGAGCCAACGGCTGAATCAGCAAAATAAAAAATATAACTGAAGAGTTTTAGAATCGGCTAAAACTCTTCAGTATTAGATCAAATTTCAACTAACACGTTACAAAATATATCAATTTATCTTGAAAGATGACATCAACCATTTAAATTTAAATTGTTCCCAGCCAACAAGATTTTTATTTTTTTGTGCAATAGATAATATTCCTACAGACATTAAAGCAATGGAAGCATTAACTGCTGTAGCCCCCCATTCTGAATCAGGGCTCCCTGAACCATAATCATGTTCTCCATGTTTATCATGATCTTGTTCTGTGTAAACATATAAACCTGAGATTGGTGCTACCGCATCGGTAATTCCTGAATGAGGAGATGTAAGCTTAATCGCTCCTATCCTTTTAACATGTCCTGGCGAAAAAGAATCTTGGAGAGCATGTAAAGCTAAAGCCAATTCCCAAATATAAGCGCGAGTATTTTTCCAAGTAGCATTTTGCAATGGTTTATTTTCTTTTACATCATGTTCAACTGCTTTTATAGACATTTCCACCCATTTCTCAGTATGAGCTTTAATAAATTTCACACCATTTTCATAAGCTTGCAAATTTGACTCTTTCGGTGCGCGCATAAAATGATAACGTTGTCCATCTGGATGCTCATGAGTCCATCTCTCCTTTAAATCAACAAATGCCACTACATCAGGAAGTGTAGCCTGCTTAATTATATCTGGAGTAATGCTATGACTTATATAATTGAATATTGCAGCTGAATAATTATCTGTAGCATTACTTTTATCATCATCACCCAGCCAGACTCTCCGCGCATTATCAAACATCGGAGCATTGCATATACCAGTTGAAATAGGACAACTGTTCTTCAGCTTCTCTATCGCTTTTTTTGTTAACTTTACGTGCCCATCATATTTCATTTAATTCCTCCTAATAATTTATTTAGTCCATATACGAATAAAACACCTACTCCCCAAAAAAACAATGCTGGAAAATACAAGTACTGTAAATCAAATAAAAAATTACTTTGAGTACCAACAGAAAATGGCGCAAACCAAGCGGCTATAGGTGCGAACATTGGGCCTAAAGGAAAATGGCCTTGAGTTGGGAATAATTGACTTATAGGTAGCCAAAGTAAGATCCAAGTTATACTTATATATCTTTTTTTAAAAATATTAATATTTTTCTCCTACTGATATATTTGAATACTAAATTATCAAAAAGTCAGGGCTTTGGCTTATGATTTTCTCGTAAACCATTAGACTCTAACAAATTCTAGGTAACTGCTCACCACTGAGAAGCTCCAACACTCGGCAGCTACCCAAGGCAGTTTCTAATGTTACTAACCCTTTATCATTTTTTTCTGCAACTTTACCTACTACACAAGCTTGTTTTCCAAAGGCATGTTGACGCAAAATAGATAATACTTTTTTACTCTCTGCTTCAGGGACAAAAAGAACAAAACATCCTTCATTTGCAATATATAAGGGATCAAAACCTAATATTTCACATGCACTTTTCACCTCACCATTAACGAGTAAAGAAGTTTCTTCAATTTCAAAGTGTTTATTTGCAGTAGCTGATAACTCTATCAATCCACTAGCTAATCCACCTCGCGTTAAATCTCTCATACAATGCAGCTGGACACCTGAATTTATCAGTTCTTGAACTAAAGCAGATAAATCAGCACAATCACTTTTAATATTGTGATCAAAACTTACCCCCTCTCTTTCAAGCATAATAGCAATCCCATGTCGGCCTATATCACTATTAATAATTATATGATCACCCTCTTGAATATTACTAGATGTGATAGAAATATTGTCGTTTATAAGCCCTATTCCAGCTGTATTAATATATAAACCATCTCCTTTACCCTTATCTACAACTTTAGTGTCGCCAGTAACAATAAAAACACCCGCTTGTTTAGCTGTTTCTTGCATTGATTGCATAATTTTTTTTAAATCATCAATGGCAAAACCTTCTTCTATTATTAAAGAACAGGTTATATATAGTGGCTTTGCACCACTCATAGCTAAATCATTTAAAGTACCACATACGGCTAGCTTTCCAATATCTCCACCAGTGAAAAATAAAGGGTCAACAACATAGAGTCTGTCGTAAATGCTATTTTTGAACCATTAATATCAACAACTGCACTGTCATGTTTTTGATTAAGAATTTCATTATCAAATACGGGCTGAATGACATTATCTATTAATTGTTGCATCATTCTCCCACCACCACCGTGAGCCATCACTATCTGCTCATATTGTAAGGGTAAGGGGCAATTTAATTTAATTTCATCAGCCATGAGGTCTATACCTGTAATAAGCTGCACAAGCACCTTCTGATGAAACCATAGTGGCACCTAAAGGATGTTCGGGAGTACAGCTTTTACCAAATTCAGCACACCCTTCAGGTTTTAATAAACCTTTTAAAACATCGCCACTACGACATTCACTTGGCTCTTGTGTATTAATCGTGGTAACAGAAAATTGGTTTTCTGCATTCCAGTCTGCATAGTCTTCTGAAATAGCTAAACCACCTTGAGGTATTTCACCTAAACCGCGCCATTGTTGATCAACAATAGTAAATACTTGTTGTAACAGTTGTTGCGCTGGCTGATTACCTTGTTGTTTAACCACTCGGCTATATTGGTTCTCAACAGTCACTCGACCTTGTTCTAATTGTTTAATGCACAAATAAATTCCCTGTAAAATATCAACAGGTTCAAAGCCTGTAATAACAATAGGTATATTAAAGCGTTCTGCCAGTGGCAAATATTCATGGTATCCCATAATAGTACACACATGCCCTGCCCCTAAAAAACCTTGAACCGTATTGTCTTTTGCGCCTAATAAAGCTTCCATAACAGGCGGCACTCTGACATGACAAGCTAGCACGCTAAAGTTATCTAATTGTAATGATTTGGCTTGATGTATAGCTAAAGCAACCGTGGGTGCCGTTGTTTCAAAACCCACCCCAAAAAATACTACTTTCTTGTTAACATTTTGTTGAGCCAGTTTTAAAGCATCTAAAGGTGAATACACAATCCGAATATCAGCGCCTAAAGCTTTTAAACTCAATAAGTCATGTTCTGAACCTGGAACCCGTAACATATCACCAAAGGAACAAAAGATTACATTGGGTTGTTGTGCTATTGCCAAGGCTTTATCTATATATTGCAAGGGCGTGACGCAAACTGGACAACCAGGCCCATGAATCAATTCAATCTGATCAGGCAATAACTGGTCTAAACCATGTTTGATAATACTATGTGTTTGCCCTCCACAAACTTCCATAATTCGCCAAGACTGGGTAGTGATTGATTTGATAGCCTGCAAGATTTTTTTTGCAGCTTTGGGGTCTCTGTATTCATCAACAAACTTCACAAACCTACCTCAAAATCATCTAACTGTTGAAATGCTTCTAGGCTAGCCTCGGCTTCTTGTTGATCAATAATCGAAAGTGCAAAACCAGCATGAACAATAACATAATCATTTAATTGCGCTTCTGGTAAATAAGCCAAACTGATTTCTTTACTAATACCCGAAAAATCAATCTTTCCCATACGAGAAAGAGGAGAGTCACCAGTAATGACTATTATTTTTCCTGGTACAGCTAAACACATAAATTATTCTGATTAGAACTACGAGTTAAATGTAGATGCATAAAGTTAGCCTAAAGCTATTCGGTAGTGGGTTAAATCTGTTGTTAAGGCTATTTTGAGACTTATCTATTCAGCGTAGACTTTAATCTGCTCTTACGCTGAAAACAGCAGCTTAAAACCTGCACCCAAAAATGTTGTTACTAATATTAATCGTTCCATAAGTTCTGGCCGTCTATTTCACCCTCATCCCAACCTTCTCCCTTGAGGGAGAAGGCGCTACATACGAAAACTTTTGGAACGATTAATACATAGAAATGCACTTAGTACATTTTCACCTTAATTAACGACCTGCATAAGTAGCTTTAGCTCGTCTTACTGACATTTTATACTCTGCTTTAGAGAGTTGCTTGTTTCTATAGTCCATTTTTAGTTGTCTGACTGTAGAGTCATAATTAATTTGTAGCTCTCTTAAAATTTTCTTAAGTGTTGCTTTATCGAACTTACCGACTCGATAGGCTTTTTTTGCTGTAGTAATATTCCATTCACCAAAGTTAACATTTGGTGGGTTGAATGTTTCTGGTTTGTAGCTTGTACGTAAAACTTTAAGGTGTGCAAGGTCTGCATAGATGCCCTCTGGGTACTCTTCCAAATAACGTTTAAAGAATACAGGATCATTTTCATTCCTTATACTTTCCCAAAATGCAATTTCAGCTCGGTTGGGTTGTTCACTCTGTTGAACAATTGTTACTACTTTTGCATTGGGCGCAGCAATGGTGAAATGAAATTTATCGCCATTGATAATAACGCCAGATTTCCATGGTAATTGCTGCCCACCTGTATGGTTTGAGACTTTATTTGCTGTTAGATTAAATACCTCGTCAATACTTAAATTGGGCGTGTTCATCGATTCCATCAAATGCTGAGTAAATAAGCCATTTTTGCCATCACCATCAGCAGCCACTTCTCCTGGTGATGTGGCATATAAAACCATTGAACCCCTTGATTCGACTCTTGCTAGCCCTCGGGAGCCAGAGCGGAAGCTCTTTGCAAAAGGGTTATTACGACAAGCATCTAAAATCACCATGTTTAAGTTGTTTCCTGCACGCCTCATACCTGACATGACTCGACCAGCATTAACGCCATCGTATTCAACTTCGGTTTCATTTTCTATGGCTTTACCTACAGGAATCAAATAGTTTTGACCATTTACCTCAACCCCATGTCCTGCAAAATAAAATAAGCCCACGGCATTTTTTTGATGCAATCTCTTAGTAAACGTGTTTATTGCTTGTTCCATTTGCTGCTTATTGGCATTAGTCAGCTTCTGTACTTGAAACCCCTTTTTTTTCAACAAAGAGGACATGTCTTTAGCATCATTTACAGGGTTTTTTAATGCTCCAATTTTATAATCACTATTACCAATGACTAGGGCGAAACGTTTTGCATAGCTAACTGAGCTGAAGCTAAAGTTAATTATAAATAATAGAAAAAGTAATGTTAGGCGCATAATATTTATCTGTCTTATTTAAAGGGTATTGGTTCTTAAGGAACCTTTAAGATCAAGCCTAATTATTTTTAGCTTGCTAAAACATCTGCTATTTTCCATCAAGATCGGCACAATAGAATGACTATTCCGTCTCACTTCGTGAAAAATAGCGACAGTTTTTATGCGCTAAATTATAACCAACTTAATCAGAGCGTCCTTAAGTCTAAATGAATTAAAGTAATTCTTCTGAGGCAGTGGCCTCTTTTTAGGCGTTATTATGTTAATTAATAGAGTCATTGTTTATTCATACCTAATAATCAGCATGTATATTAATAAGTAATTTTTGAGATGCTCTTCTTGGTAAGAAAACATTACTTTAAGGGTATACTATTAGTAGTTTACTAAAAGATTATAGTTTTAACCATGAAAAAAGGTGATGAAATGAGTATTTTAAAAATAAGTATTTGTGCTGTTGGTTTGATGGTAATGAATATTGCGAAAGCTGACGATGTAAAGATGTTTTCAAGTAGAACCCCATCAGCAGAAGAGATGGGAAGTATTTTATTTGCTGATCAACCAAAGGTAATGAAAACTCGATCTCTTAGCTTTGGAAAAGCTAAGAGTACACCTAAAAGCATTTCTAACTCAACAGACAATAGTCAGCCAAGGTCTGCTATTGGATTGCCTATTAAATTTGCGCATAACTCTGCCGAAGTGCTCGAAGAGTCCAAACCGTATCTTAATGAAATAGGGAAAATGCTGAAGCTTTCAGATTACTCAAATGAGAATTTGGTTATTGAAGGACACACTGATGCTGGCGGCACTGAAGAATATAATAAATATTTATCTGAGGAAAGAGCTCTGGCCGTTAAAAATTATTTAAGTGATTATTTTCTGATTGATTCAAATAGATTAAAGGTCATTGGTATGGGAGAAGAGCTTGCATTAAAAAGCTCTAACCCTCATGCCGCTAGCAATAGAAAAGTATTATTTCGTAAAGCACCTTAACCTTATTTTTTAGTTAATTGTATAAGTAAAACTTTGATAAATCAAAGAAGGTATTAATAGCTCATCATTAGGACCAAATAATAGTGACTGGTCGGGAATTGGTGTTGAGCTACCAATAGCAATAATCCTATCCTGGCCTTTTGGTTCGCCAATATCTAAGGTGAACTCAGCTCCTTCTGGAGGAACTTGATAAGTAGTACTGGGTTCACAATAGCTTTCCATTTGGAATGGGTTGGGAAATAGGGTTATGCGCTCACCCTGGGAATTGATGGATACAATTTTTATATACATAGCCGTATCAACAGAAAAACTGAATTGTAGAGTTTCTCCAATTTGATACTGAGAGCTATCAGACCAAAGATTAATATTACCGAGTTCTTTAATAATACTCTGAGGCTTATTATTACCTATTATGGGAGCTTTAATTAATGTTTGGTTTGGTTGGGGTGAAAGACCTGTTGGATGACTGTTTGTTTCAGGAATAACAGCCTGAGAGTTGCTTTCGGATTGAAAAGGGTTAAGAATAAATAGACCTATCGCAATAGATATAACGACTGCAGATAAAATGAGATAAGGCGTTTTTGTTGTTGACATCATACCCTGTAAAAAGAGATCTATATCTTTGGTTCTATCTTTTCTATCGAAAGCTAATGCTTGTTTAAGTGTATTCCATTGTTTGGAATTTAGAGATTTTATTTTTTTTGGTTTTAATTGCCGTTTTTGTGCAATATCTGCACTTACTTTATTGAAAGGATGCTGCCCTGTTAGAAGTTCGTAACTAACACAAGCTAAGGCATATATGTCATCTCGTGGATCGGGCACCTTGTTTTTAAACATTTCTAAGCTAGCATAACTAGGTGTTAGTCCGCCTAAAACACTTGCATCAAATCCTCTAGATAGAGCCGAATTTGCTAGCCTTGCAATACCGAAGTCAAAAACTTTAACATGGTTTTTTTGATCCATTAATACATTGCTGGGTTTAAAGTCTAGATGAATAATATTTTTACTATGGGCATAAAGAAGAGCTTGAGCCATTTTAGATATAATCCCTAAGGCCTGGCTTAGCGGTAGACCTTGAGAGTTAGACTTAATCACTTGATTTAATGGGGCTCCATCAATAAATTCCATTGTCATAAAAATCGTATCCTCATCACGATCAAAATCATACACTGTAATGATATTTGGATGAGCAAGCTCTTGTGTTTTTCGGGTTTCGCTATGTAAGGCTTTTAATAAGTCAATGTCATTTTTAAACTCATCATTTATAATTTTAATGGCTATAAATGAACTGTTGCCCGCTTCAATATCTCGCCTATCTAAAGACTTATATACTGTACCCATTCCACCAGAACCAACAGACTCGAGTAAATCAAACCGATTTTTTAATAGGCTGCCAGTACCTACCGGTTTCTGTTCAGTAATACCGTTGTCTATTTTTTGTGATGAATCTGTGGGAGTTTGTTTAATAACTGTTTCATTATTAAGACTTTGGCTGGGAGCTGGTGAAAGTATTGTTTTGTCTGAATTGTCAACATTTGAGCTTGTAGACGTATTAGGGGCACTATTATTTGTCATGAAACTGATGGATGTTTTGTCTTTTATTAGTGTATTCAAAGCATAATTGTATCCTAATTAAGTTATTAATTAATCATATTCATTAACTTTATCATGCATTTTATTCACTTATATGTTGGGAGTTTTATGTAAAAAATTTATCACAACTACTGCTATCCCTTGCATATGATAATCTGCATTTTAATATTAAGGAATTCAAGGGTCTTGAGACAACAGGGGGCAGGTCTTTGATTTAAATGGCTATAAATTAAACGCAGGCTAGATACTACAACAATATGAAACCAAAGTAATTGTGAGGAATTAGCCATAAAAATAAGAGCAAGTAGTTTTTGGGAATAATAACAGCATTTTTCAGATGAAAAAGTTTGTATCAAAGAAATAGGGCAAGCCAGCTTAATTTTAAATGGCTATTAACAAATCACAGGTTAAAAAGGTTGTCGACAAGGAGGGGCCTATGGCCGCGATAGCACTTGATCTTGTTCTGGTCGCGGCCATAGGCCCCTCCTTGTATATTAAACATATCTCTTAAACACAGGATTATT
>Ga0209707_1000240_pt1 | contig 36225 bp, 33 predicted proteins | sample EN4Hudsemesocosm_FD_184630 | JGI IMG/M metagenome (GOLD analysis project Ga0209707, IMG submission 184630) | Methane-oxidizing microbial communities from mesocosms in the Hudson Canyon - EN4B Hudson Canyon (SPAdes) (version 2) | ecosystem: Environmental > Aquatic > Marine > Cold seeps | place... | reverse complement strand
TCACCACTCAATGAGCGAAGAATATGATCATTGACAGGGGAATCTGTAAGAGAAACCCAAACATACTCAATGTTAAATCTATCAGCCACTAGCGATAAAAGTTGCTCAAAGAAATCCTTGCAGTGAGCGATATTCATTATCGCCACCTCAATATCAAACAATCTTCGGGCTATATCTTCGTTCTTCCTTGCCCTTTCAATTAATTCTTCCACTGTAGGCACTGCCGGTACTCTAGACATAATGCGGGAATCTCTGTTTTTATCGTACATTCTTTATTCTTCTAAGACTTAGACTAAACCAATATGCATAATTTTTCACCTTATTAAAAAATGTATTGACCTATCTCCAGGTCATCTATACTATACGCCCCACATTGATGCGGGGTGGAGCAGTCTGGTAGCTCGTCGGGCTCATAACCCGAAGGCCGTTGGTTCGAATCCAGCCCCCGCTACCAATTTAGAATGTATATTTATTACCAGTAAATACATTTGCAACCAGTTTTGATGCGGGGTGGAGCAGTCTGGTAGCTCGTCGGGCTCATAACCCGAAGGCCGTTGGTTCGAATCCAGCCCCCGCTACCAAATAAAAAAGATCAGCATTTGCTGGTCTTTTTTTTTGCCTAAAAACTAACTACATTTATTTTACGCATCGATAGGCAGCACGATAAGTCGTTGTTAATTGTCCAAACAAACAAAGACCTAACCACCACATATAACGCAAAGGTTGGTATTTACAACGGTCATCAGCAAGGATTTTTTTTGCGACCTCATAGCTTTTCATCCGAATATTTAGTGATGCAATATGAAGCAAGTGTGCAGAAGAATAGCGAATCATCATCTCTCGCTTATGTTTATTAGTTTCACTCTGTGCATATTTATTAACGCACTTACTAAAACTACACTCTTCCGTTGGCACTATTTGGTGGCATGCCCTATTCGACGCATCGAGGTGATAAAACGAAAGTATGCTAGGGCTGTATGCAATGGGCGTATGTAACGCAGCTCTGCAAAACAAATACTGATCCTCACCCATTGCAACCCTTTCAGGAAATTTACCTAACTTATAGAAAATGTCTCTTTTGATACAGAAGCTAGACATAAAAAAAGGTAAATCACCTCTGGCTCCAACGTCAAAATAGTCATCAAGAATACCTGGATGTTTCATTCTTTTTCGGAAACGAATTTTGGGGTCAACGTATTCGCCACCATTGATAACTAATTGATAGGCAGTGCAAAGCACTCCTGCTTCAGGAAAGTCTTTTACCAACTGAGCAATTTCAGCTAAAAAGTGTGGCTCCCAAGTATCATCAGCATCTAAAAAGGCTATTATTTCACCGCTAGCTTCCTGTACACCACGGTTTCTAGCACAAGAAACGCCCGCATTTAATTGCCTGACCAATCTAACACGATCACCGTATTGGCGATCGACTAAATGTTCCCCCCCATCGGTAGAGCCGTCATCCACTACAATTATTTCATAGCTCAACATAGTTTGAGCCAGCACGGAATCAATCGTTCGAACAATATGCTCACGTTTATTATAGAGAGGAATAACAACCGAGATTATTTTCTTGCTTTGAATAGTCATAGCTCATACTCCAATTTTTCATTGATAAACCAACAGCCTGATTTACTGTCATTCGAGGGGGGGTAAAACCATCAACCATACCCACACATGCAGAATTTACGAGTTCCTCTGAATCAAAGTCAGACGAATCAAATACATATTGATCTTGAATTCCTACCTGGCTGCACCACTGCTTACACTTACTGTGGTAATTCAAGCTAAGAACAGGGGTCTGAGCAATAAAACTGAAAACTGCTGCGTGCAACCTCATACAAATAGCTAATTTAAAGGTAGCCATCCGCTGTAATACTCGAAGAGGGTTAGCATCGTATTGAATAAAACTGAATTTAGTATCGGGTGATAACATAGACGCGAGTTCTCGATGAACAGGCTCATCCCCAAGTTCAGAGTGGCCATTAAAATCAACAAAGCAAATGGGCTCTCCTGTAAAAAAACTAATCGTATCTAGTGACCTGGCTAGCGACCTAAGGCGTTTATCTTCAGCAGCAGAATCCCCTTTAAAACGTTCATTCGGGCACAAACACACGGCAATCCCTTGACGATTAACCGACTGTAGCTTAAAGCCCTCTATCAGTAAAAGTTGCGGCGCTAAGTCGAAAGTTAAATTCACATTTGCGCTGGGTGCTATTGATTTCGCTATGTCGTAACTTAATTTGTCACGAACTCCCACATACTTACATGTCGATAAAAAACGGGCGCATGTTTTCTCTGCACGCACATTAGCAAAAGGCCCTATACCTACCCCCAACGCTAAGTGACTACGCCCACTGCTTAATGTCATCATATCTCGCTTAAGGTTAATATCATGCGCATTGTGAAGCACCGAGCCACCACCAAATATAACTTGGTTAGAGTCAATAGCGCTTAAATAGTGCTTAAATCTATTTTGACCAGGAAAACGTTGTGTTTCACATAGGGAGGATTCTACGTTATCCCCCGAATAGAGCTTCAGTGGGCGAGGAGAACTCAAACGTATTTCATCAACATGAAAGTAACGCCTTACTCCCCAGGCAGCAACATTCATAAGGGCATCATCACCAGTATTTTTCATACCGTAATACCCTACCAAATATGATTTTCTCATACAGCAACTCCTAAAGATTGGTGGTTAAACAAAGTTGATTTCAAGGGATTTGAAACGATTCCCAGCCAAAGCAAAGCCGGCCAATAAAGATAGGCGAGAATTTCTAAGTTCTCATAGAAACTATACCCAACAAATACAAACATAATGAGTAAAGCAGAGACTGCGAGACGTGAATAAAATGCACACACCAATAGGTATAGGGTGGTAATAGACATCGGCACAGCCAAAGCTAATAAACCCACAATACCTTTTACAAAAAGTAAACCGTACCAACTATGATGGGACCCAATAGGCATATGCTCTACCATCTTAGACCCTCGTTCGACTATGCCGTGCCCCCAAAGCATCGCTTCAGACTCCCAACGCTGAACGGCTAAAGAGGCTAAGGCTGAGCGCACTCTAGTAGAACCTGGTCGGCTATTTTTGATATCTTGGTGCACCTGTTCAACATGCTCAAGCACTGGCTCCCCAAATACAAAGAGACAACTGAAAACAACACCCATCACTATGATCCAGATAGGTTGACGTATTAAGCGAAACATCATTAAACCAGGAACAAGTAAGAGGAAAATAATCCACCCTGTTCTGGACTGGCAAAAAACACACATAATCAACGCCCCTAACACTCCAGCACGACGCCAAAACCTTTTATTGTCTTGCAGGCAAATAATTAGAAACATACAACTCAATAAGCCAGCAGCGGGTGCCCAAGGTGTAAAGAAAGGCCAACGGGGTTTACCCGTTTCTGGGTTTAAGCCAAATAAGTTCACTTCAAATGTGCTAATTGGGCCGCCAACCGCTTTTAGGGGGGATACATATAACTGACCATCAAATCCAATGATGGCTAAGGAAAAACCAAGTATTAGAAATACAATTGACTGAGATGCCAGCACACAGCAAGCTCGAACAACAACCTGGGGACGAACAGATACCATAGCCCCAATTAAGGGAATTAAAGCCAGCAAAGCCCATCCCTTTGCCCAGCCAATGGTCGACTTTGTTATTTGGCCAACAGGCATATCATAATCAGCATGGGCAACTAACAAGGCAAGTAACATGCAGAACATACCAGCGACCCAAACCCAAATAATAACGGGAACACTCGCTCGACTAGGCAACTTACCGTTTACATAAACCCGTAGAAGCATAATAACGAAAAGAGCCCAGCCTATTAGGGCGCCTACAACATAAAGAGTCCCTGTAAGATAAAAAAGATAAGTGCAGGTAATTCCTGTCCAAACAATACGTTCTTCTGCATTTATTAATTGGTAGGTTAGTTTAAACATATTAATACTCAGCCATTAGATATCAATATCTACTGCAGGCTTCATACCAACATATAAGCCATTGTTTTAAATGCATTTATAACAATATAAATTTGTTTTTTTGCAGCCTGCAAATCAGAGCGCATTGCGAATTGGGAAAGCAATGTTTGAATTGAGAAGACGATATTTAAATTGGGAATACAGTGCTCGAATGGGAAGATATGTATTTGAGTTGAAAGGGCGTGTTTTATTAAGTAAGCAGAGAATGAATAAGCGCTAGTATGAGTAACATCAGGAGTTACGACACAGTACAATGCTAAAACATTAAGTGAGTACTTAGCTTAGTGTTTCTCAGCCAGTAACTTTTTAACAAGGTAAGCTCGTTGCCATAAGACCAATAACCCCGTTGTAATAAACATAAAACCGGCAATGAGCCCCAATATGCCCATCTTAAAGCTAGGACTTTTTTGTTGAATTGGTTCATTCGGCGCAGTAAGTAACTGCACAACAGGATAAGAGGCAAACACATCAGATTTACCCGTTTCAAGTCTCGCCGCCGCCGATGTAAAAACAGCCTCTGCCAAATCATATTCACGCTGTAAGCGTTCTAACTCTTTTGATTCGCGAGCAAAAATACGAAGCCGGTCATCTAATCTATTTTCTGCCATTTCTAGCTCTTTCACCTCTGCCCCTTTACCCTGTAACTGTGCATAATGATCCATAAGGCTACCAAACAAACGTGAGCGATCAGGGCTCGCATCAAGATTAACTGAGTGCAAAGATTGAGCGACTACATCTCCTAAAACCGACGCACTTCTCTTGAATGTAACCTTTCGGGCATAGGCCAATCGCTTTTCACTTGCTTTAACTTTAGGGTGCTTTTGCCCCCACATAGAACGAAACTCACTATACTCCTTTGCACTGGCATCAAGCTCTTTTAAATGCCCACGGAACTGAGTATCGGTTTGCAGTGCAAAAGCTTTTCCAGCCAAAGATGGCGAAACACCTAAATCAAAACTTAACTGTTTCACAAAGTCTTCTTTTTGCTTCATTTCTGCTTTGCTGAACAGAATTCTAGATTTAGTCTCACTTAAGGTGCGCATCAACTGAGTGACTTGTTCCTGACCGACCAATAGCGCACGCTGCTGAAACTCTATCAACGCTTGCCGGGTTTTACTTAACCGGCTACGATATTGGTCTAGTACCCTCGTAATACTCTCATCTCTACGTAAAGCTTCATCGGCACGTAATGTATCTAATTGAAATTGCAGGGCATTATAGAGCGCCCAAGCCTTTTCTTTAGCTAACTGTCCATTGCCAGCTAATAGATCTACCTCAATAATGCTGGTTTGTTCTGTTAGCTTCACTTTTGGAAGGCCAAATTCTTTTGAATTCATAAACACCTCATTAGAGGCCTTCTCGATTACCTCACGACTTTTGAGTATTTCTTTGTAGTTAACTCGAGGGTTAAACCCTCCGCCAGAAAAAGGGGATTTTGTTTGGGTTTTTGCCTGACCCACTTCGTCTATTTGAAAACTACTGCTAGACCCCGACCCTGGAAGTACCAAAGCCATATTGCTGCTAAACACCGGTTCTTTATTCAAGTATAAGGTAACGATTAATAAAACAAGCAAGTAGCTAAATCCACCGAAAACCAAATAGGGGCTACGCAAAAATGCAAACAACCTTGCACGACGAGCATCTGCGGGGTCCAAGATTTTTATTTGCTTATGTTCATCAACCACTGGCTGCTCCATATTTCTACAGCGCCCTAATGGGGTTAATTAATTCCATCATAAACCGGGCAATATCACGAACATTTGTAATATCAGAGTCATAACAGGCAACGGCGTCATTTGGCATAAGATAAGGATTTTGAACCTCATTGTGTGCCTGGCGCATCAACTCTTCAACAGACCGCTCAATAACCTGGTATTGACCTGTAAGAGGGTTCGTACTAGCCAATACCACTTTGCGAGGGGCGTTGGTCCACTGTTTACCACCTACACAGTTAGCTGAAACAGCTGCCTGCAAAAGACGGGAACCATATGGAAGATTGGTACTGTAGCGACCTACAGCAGCGTTAGAGTTGGAACGTGCAGAATCGATTAAGTTTGACATGAAAACCCGAAAACCTTTTGGCGTAATTTGGCTAGGGCGTACTAAGTGGCGTTGAAAACACCCTGTAGTGGGAACGACAACCTGGTCCCCTGCGATCAAGGGAATATCATTCACAGCATTACCAGAAAAAATGCCCCCCATATCTACCTCAATTTGCCAACCATTACGAACTAAAATAACTTGATCAACCTTGGCATCAGGGCGTACTCCAGAAGCCGAGCGCAACGCTTCAGACAAAAAGCGTGTGCTACTGTAATCACCAAAGGCTGCCATCTTTTCTTCAATATGACGCTCTTTGTACTTTTTATTAATGCGCTTTCGACCAGGCTCAAACACCGCGCCAGTCACTAGTACATCTATTTCTGCCCATTCCAACACTTGAACATTGGTAGAGATTGTCGCGGGCTGAAACATTTCAGCCCTAACTAAGGCTAACTCAATTTTATCTGCTGCCTGATAAACATCTAGGCCATGCAACTCCACAGCTCTGAGGTAAGGCAAGTTAACACGGCCTTTGGCGTTGAGAATATATCGACCACTAAAACCCTCACCATTCTCTATAAACAGCTCTATCATATCCCCTGGGCTCAAGGTTAAGTCACGATTAAATAAACGCTCCTTAACTCGCGGGTCAATTACAGGGGCACCGACAGATGTCATCACTTTATCTACGCGGTAGTGAACTGGCGCATAGCTGAAATGCGAGGGGCTACAATCAAGGTCAGATTGTTGACTGGGCATAGCAGGTCTTTCGTGAAGCACATGCTCCCCCTCCTCATATTGAGTGCCATAGAACTTATTACTTGGGTTAACCGGTGTCTTAACAGCATGGTGTTGCGTACACCCAACAATAGTTCCTAAAAGTAAAATAAGCACTAACCTAATCCAGATACACATAAGCACTCTCCAAATGTCCTCGCCTCGGCAACTCAATAAGCACCTTTGCCTAACAACACCACAGGAATAGTCGCCAACAAAATTTTGATATCTTGTAGCCAGCTTTGCTCACGAACATAACGTATATCTAATAGCAACTGTTCTTCAAACGTAGTATCCGCACGACCAGACACCTGCCACAAGCCCGTTAGCCCAGGTAAGGTTTGCAAACGTTGGCGCGCCCCCATAGAGTATTGATTCGTTTCTTGTGTCAGTGCAGGTCGAGGTCCAATCAACAGCATATCTCCCTTCACAACATTGATTAATTGGGGCAATTCATCAATCGAATATTTGCGAATAAATCGACCTATTAATGTGACACGAGGGTCATCAAAAAACTTGTTGCATACCCCATCACGGTCACTTTTTAAAGAGCTTATATCTACGTATTTAGGATCACAGCGCTCCCTCATTGAGCGGAACTTGTAAAAGTTAAAACGACGGCCATTCAAACCAACTCGAGTTTGGCAAAAGAATGGATTGCCAGGGCTCTCTATACGAATTACAAATGCAATAATCACGAATAACGGGCTAATTACGATCAATCCAAGTAATGCACAAACTCTTTGAAACATTGGGGTAAGTCCTGATGAAGTCATAATATTTCTCCGGTAACGCTTATTAATAGGCTTTTCTTAACTGCAACCAACAACGAAATAGGAACCTAGGGTTACCAATAACATATCGATTAAATTTTTTACGGGGCTCCTGCACTAACCGCCAAACCCATTCAAGTCCTATCTTGCGTACCCATAAGGGTGCGCGAGGGATACGGCCCGAAAAAAAATCAAACAAACCGCCAACAGCTAAAGCTGTATTTACACTTAGTGCATGACGGTTTTCCTGAAGCCACTTCTCTTGGTTCGGAGACCCTAATGCCACAAGCAACAAATCAGCATTAGAAGCATTGATTTCGTTAATAACCTCATTGCTCCCTCGCTCACCAAAATAGCCGTGATGAGTACCCGCAACCTTTAAACCAGGAAACTGCTTCTGTAAATTTACACCGGTCTGTTGCGCAACCCCTGGCTCAGCCCCAAGTAAAAAAAGGCTTTGCCCTTCACTCTGCGCTCTTTGACACAGAAACGGCAGCATATCGGTGCCATTTACATTGTCACGTAACTCGATGCCTTGACGCCTTGACGCAATCCGAACACCTGAACCATCAGCAAATACATAATCCGCATCGTTTACTGCACCCACTAGTTGTTTATAAGCCACAGCTAAGTTAAGTGTGTTCACATTCACGAAGCACACTGTTTTCACACAACCAGGTACCGCAGGTTTCACAACTTTCTCAACGGCCTCCTGCATTGAGTCGTTGTTGATTTGAACATCGAATAAAGAAAACTTTCTTGGTTGAGTTAATAACATTTTTTTCTCCTACTGCATTATTTCCTATAGACATTGCAGCAGGCGTGCCAAACTATACTCTATTGTTTTTATTAGAATTAATTAATATTTAGCATGAAAAACAAAAGGATTTTTCTGTTTTGATTTTCAGAATAGAAATGATTTTTTACTTTGAAAATGAGATATTTTGCTTATGCTAACCAAGCATTGAAGGTTTTCATAAGCTCATAATAAGATAATCACTTTGCTGCTTCTACCTCAACTTAGTGCTGAAATAAACGGTTTAAAATAAGGGCTGTCAGAAAATATTAAGAGAGCACAAGATTCAACAAAAACCTGCGCAAGGAGGGGAAGTACAAACTCAATAGAGTCGTGTTTTTATAGGCTAGTTCAAAACGAAGCGTTCCATGCTACCGTTAATAAAACAAAAGTTAGATATTTCAAAGCTGAATTAATTTCACTAATTTTCAATCAGTATGCTGAAACCTTATACTCACCAACATGCTATTCTCAAAATTCTGTTCGGCTGTCATCAGGTGGCCGATCAAGGCTTCCGTCAGCATAGAGCTTTTCGACAGTAATAAAATTCCCGACTCACTATAAATGTCTTTATTCAAAACCATCCCTTCTCTAAGAGAAAGTAAAGGCAACATCATTTCAGTGACCTCTTCAGAAGATTCTACTTCCAATGTCACAGAACTAAGTGACGGTATTAAACTGGCATCGTAACGATGTTGGTTTGCTTGGATCACTCCCATGGACTTTTCATGATCAAGTGGACTGCCCGTTGTTACACCAAATCTTAGCTCTGCATAATCCAAGAGCAATGATAACAACTTGCCCAGCTTAGACATTTCATTGCCAGTTAGACCATTTGGGAACCCGCTGCCATCAAGGTATTCACCCTGTTCAAAAATGACTTGTGCAATATCCTGAAACTCAAGAAACGGTAACAGTGTGCATGCACCATTTGCTGGATACTGTTGATACACCTTAAACTGCTCTTCACTCATGCTATCTAGAGGCAGCTTAAGTATTGAATCAGGAATGCCGATCTTACCAACACCATGCAAACGTGTGGCTAGTTGAAAAGTAAATGACTCCTCTTGAGATAAGTTCAGTATTTCAGAGAGCTGTAAAGCCAGGCTAGCCACTTTCTGCGCAAACTCACGTTGGCCTCTTTGCTTTAAGTCCAATAAGTTCAGCAACATCTGCTCGGTGACCGTAACACTGTCTTGAAGCTTTTGAAACGCATGGTCAACAAACTCTGCTGATTGAGCCATTTCACGCTGCTTATGCTCTATATCTTCACCTAATGCATCGTTTTCACGTTTAAAACGCTTCAGTGTACGATTTTTTAGTTTATTTTTATGTGTTTGGTCTAGGGCGTTTTCAACAAGTGTTAACAGTTGGTCCACGTTCCAAGGTTTAGATACGTAACCAAAAATCCCCCCATCATTAATTGCCTTAACGGTAGATTCCATGTCGGAATAACCGGTAAGTAAAATCCGTTCCGTTAAAGGTGAGCTTTTTTTTGCAAGGGAGAGGAATTCTGCACCATCCATTTCTGGCATGCGCATATCACTAATAATCAAATCTACAGGTTGTTCAACAAGAAGATCCAAACCGTCATGACCACTAGTAGCAACAATGATGTCATAAGGCTTGTTGCGAAATAGCCGCTTAAGCGTGTTCAGTACACTTGTTTCATCATCAACAATCAATATGCGCTTGTTCATAACACTCTCCTTATTAACGTAATGAGAACAGCGTGTCACAAGCTGTCATTTGTGACAATTGTATTTTTTATCTATTTGTTGCTTTATGTAACACCCTCTCTTTATAAAGGGAGTAACGTTGCCAGCTTTGCTACTAAATCTTCTGATTTAAAAGGTTTTTCCAATACATCATCAACACCCAGCTTCATAACTTCAAGCATTTTGACTTTCGTTGCTGCCGACACCACCAGTACTTTTATACTTAGGTAACTGTCGTTCGCTCTCAAGGCTTCAAGCACATCAAAGCCACTCATACCAGGCATTTGAAGGTCTAAAGTAATTATTTGTGGTTGATAACGTTCAAGTTGAATGCCAGCTTCAATACCATTAGAGGCCACCTGAACATCATAGCCTGCACGCTTGAGTGTACGCGTTATGGATTTAGCCATCAGTTCTTCATCTTCAATAACAAGTACTTTAGGTCTAGTAGGCTTAGATTTTTTAGGGAGGGAACCTTTGCTATCTTGCTTAATTGCCCCCTGTTCTCCCCCCGTAGCCTGAAACTCCTCAGGAATAGGCATATTATTACTATTGAGAAACTTCACAAATGACTGGATGGGTACTCTATTATCACCGCGCCCTGGAAGTTTGTACGCTTCCATATACCCCTTTTCGATCCACCGAATCACAGTACGAAAATTCACACCGCAGTACTTTGCTACTTCTCCCGTGGTAAGTGCTTCCTTCATTCTTTCCTCTTTCTTAACGCGCTTTCAAATATGGCGCAATATTTCAGAATCAAATACCGAAACGCCATCTATACTGAAAATAAATAATCATTTTACAAAAAATTTAAATGTCATGATTGACAGTATATACAAAATATTCCATTTTATAAAAGTTCAAACTGGAATGCGTACAGGAGAATAGCTATGTATCACAAAACTACTCCCGACAACCTACTTTATTCAATGAGGGTACTCTTAGCTGTCATTATTGGGAGCCTGTATTGTACTTTATCGTTTGCAACAGAGCAGAACTCAGCTACATATAGACTTTATTTAGACGCAGACCAAACCAATAGCATTAGCTCAGGTCAATCAATTGAACTAGGCATTCGTGCAGCGTTCAGTGAAGTCAATTGGAAACTTGGAAATTATAAGGTTGAACTCGTTCTAAAAGATCACCATGGCAGTACCCCTCGCAGCCAATATCATTTAAAACAGTTTTTAGAAGACCCTCTGGCCTTAGCTGTATTTGGTGGCTTACATTCACCACCACTGATTGCCTCTCGTAACTTCATCAATGAAAACAACATTCTCACGCTTGTTCCTTGGGCTGCGGCAACACCGATTACACGAGCTAAAACAAATGAGAATTGGATTTATCGTCTATCTCTAGATGATAGCAAAGCTGGAAAGGTCATTGTTGAAGACGCGGTTGTTAAATCAGGATTTACACATCCATTCTTACTGCTAGAAGATACAGGTTGGGGCCAGGCGAATAAAAAAACCATGACCCAAGCACTAGAGTCTAGTGGCCAGAAGGCTTCTGGTATTCACTTCTTCCAATGGGGAATAGGACAGCATGAAGCCCGAGCGATTCTCGAGGACGCCATTTCAAAAGGGGCTGATAGCTTCATTATGGTCGCCAACGCTCCTGAGGGCATCACCTTTGCTAAAGCAATGCTATCTATAGAAAAAGACCGCCAAAGACCAATTCGCAGCCATTGGGGCATCACTGGAGGCACATTTTTTGATTCACTGGGAGTCAAAGCCGTTAGCCAGTTAGATTTGCGATTTATCCAAACAAGCTTTTCGTTTCTTAACGAGCCTCTATCATCCACCGCAAAGCAAGCACTTACATCAGCCGCTTATGTTAAGGGCCTAAACAAAATTGATCCAACTGACATCAAGGCACCAGTAGGGTTTATTCACGCTTACGATCTTACACGCCTGATGATTGCAGCCACAAAAGAAGTTGAATTAAGCGGAGATGCCAAAAAAGATGCAGACTTAATCAAGGCTCAACTAGAAAATTTAAAATCTCCTGTGACCGGGTTAATTAAAATCTATCACCAGCCATTTGAAAGCTATCATACAAAAGCTTTCGATGCCCATGAAGCCTTAGGGTTAACAGATTTTATTATGGCTAAATATGATTCCGCAGGAAATATTAAGCTCATTGGAACACAAGAAGAAACACCAACGGCTGTAGGGCAATAAAGGACTTATAATGGAGCGAGAATACAGCCTATCAACTGGGTTACATAATATTATATCCAGCCGCCCCCCGAAGACCGAAAGACTACTTTCCTTATTTTTAGTGAGCGTTATTTCACTCATGAGTCTTGCGCAGTTTGGTGTAATGACTCGCGGGCTAAAAGGCGACCTGACCGAACACTATGTAGAATCTAATACACAAAAAGCAATTAATCTTGCTCACCAAATTGATCGTTTTATAAATACCCGTCGTATTCAACTCGAGGATCAAGCGGATGCTGCTGTTGTTAAGCAAACCGTTATGCAGCCTGACAGCAACAAAGGTCTGATTCGAGATTACTTCAACAATCAAAGTATTGTTGGCAAACAATACGCCCAACAACTATTCGACTTTAAAGGAGATAAGATCTTTAGCAGCACGAGTATTAACTCTGAACATAAAAAGCGCCTTAGCAACCTGCATTTTTCAACTCAACCTGGTGAAGAAAATATCCGGTTACGGTTTGCAAAACTCTATGACAGGCATAAAGACTTCGAGATCAACCTTAATACCGACAAAGAGTTTTGGGAAATTGCTCTACCCATTGAGTACGGCGCTTCTGTAGAAGGTATTCTTATCTCTTATATACCCATGCATGAAATGACTTCGGCTCTTGATCTCAATAACGTGCTTGACATAAACATGAAAGCTACAGCTCATAATCAGCAAGTTATTACATGGGGCAAAGCAAAGACAAGTCGATGGCAAACTATTTCAGTAAACACTTCGACAGGCATTCAGCTCGCCTACGCTATCGATATGTCGTCACTGGATAATTCGTTTAACAGTGCCAAAGAACGCCTTATTATTAGTGTCCTGATTATCACACTTTTAGCCATAGGGGTCTCTATTACCCTTGGGCGTTGGTTCTTTGTTCGCCCTCTTGAGAAACTTCAAGTATTTGCCTCCGAACTCAGTGAAGGTGCAGACCCACACTTGGAACAAACAAAACGGATTACGATCGAAATTCAGGAGTTATCTGACAAAATCACTGACATGGCAAAGAGAATAAATCAGCGCGAACAAGCGCTAATCAAGAGCAACAAAACGCTCAAAAAAAATCAGGACACTCTTGTTCATGCAGAAAAAATGGCGGGGCTTGGCCAGGTTACCGCAGGGGTTGCTCATGAAATCAATAACCCGATTGGTTTCATCATGAACAACCTGACCATGTTGCAGGAGTATCATGTTTTCTTAAAGAAACTAATGTCACAACTGATAGCACTAAAAGACAAATTAACGCCTGAGAGCCAAGCATTACTACAAACTGAACTAAATGCCATTACAGAAACCCTTGAGCAAGAAGATCTGGATTTCGTTATTAATGACCTAGATTGTATAACAGGCGAATCCATCGCGGGTACAAAGCGAGTACGAGACATCACTCAAGCCCTTAAAGGTTACACTTACTCAGGTGAACAAAGTACACTCACCGACATAAATGAATGTATTGAGTCTACATTTAAGATGGTCTGGAACGAGCTGAAATACAACTGCACTGTAAACAAATCATTTTCAAAACTTCCTAAAATTGAATGTATGGGTAGCCAGATCAACCAGGTATTAATGAACCTTTTTATCAATGCATCCCATGCAATGGAAGGAAAAAAAGGAGAACTCTTAATTAAAACGGAATCTGATGATCAGTTTATCAAAATTACAGTTTCTGATAATGGCCACGGCATCAAACCAGAGAATCTCAAGCACATCTTTGACCCGTTTTTCACCACCAAAGCGGTAGGCAAAGGAACGGGCTTAGGTATGTCTATATGCTATGACATTATCAAGAATCACGGTGGTAATATCGAGGTCAAAAGTGAATTAGGGGTGGGCACATGCTTTACGGTTACCCTGCCTATCTCCACAAATAAATAACACAGGATATAAGGTTATGGAACACACACCAGATATTAAAACCGCTAACATTTTATTTGTGGACGATGAGCCAAACATCCTAGAAACACACAAACGTTTTATGCGTAAGAGTCAATATCGATGTTTTTATGCCAGTAGCGGAGCCGAAGCGCTTGAAATCCTTGAGAGTGATGTAATTGATGTGATTATTTCTGACATGAAAATGCCAGAGATGACAGGCGAAGAACTATTACGTGAAGTATCCAGGAAATACCCCGAGACTATTCGCATTGTACTCAGCGCCTTTTCGGAAGATGAAATGGTGATGGGAGCTATTAACGAAGGACACATTTGGGGCTTCGTCCATAAGCCATGGAACAATAACGAATTATCTCAAGCCATTGATCAGGCGGTATTTACACAGCAGGTTGTGGCAGAACGAGCCTTACTTAAGCGAACCTTGGGCCAGTATCAACGTGACCATAAAGATCACTTCCAAGGTTTTGTAGGCTCTTCAGTAAGTATGCAGTTTATTTATAATGCCATTGAAAAGGCTGCGCCCAGTACCGCTTCGGTGATGATTACTGGCGAAAGTGGTACAGGTAAGGAAGTTGCAGCTAAAGCGCTACATGATTTAAGTAAGCAATCAGGTGGACCCTTTGTCGCCATCAACTGTGCAGCTATACCTGGCGAGCTAATGGAGTCAGAAATATTCGGCCATATAAAAGGCGCATTCTCAGGAGCTGTTAGCAATCGCGATGGTGCTGCAAGCCAAGCCAGTGATGGAACCCTGTTCCTAGATGAACTATCTGAAATGGATATCAACTTACAATCAAAACTCCTGCGTTTTATTCAAACAGGAACCTTTCAACGGGTAGGCAGCAGCCACACTGAAAAAGTCAACATCCGTTTTATTTGCGCTACAAACAGAGACCCTATCGAAGCCATTAATGAAAAGAAACTACGAGAAGACTTGTACTACCGTCTAAACGTAATTTCATTGAATTTACCCCCTTTGAAACAACGCGATAATGATGCCTACTTACTTGCCCAAACCTTCCTTACAAAATTTACAGAAAAGGAAGATAAAATTATCGTGGGTTTTTCCTCTGATGCAGAAAAAATCATTCTGAACTACGATTGGCCAGGAAATGTACGTCAATTAGAAAACGTTATTCATAGCAGTGTTGTTATGTCTAACGGGCCACTAATCACTGACCAATGCTTAGCCAATGCGCTCAATGTTCGCCTTGATGATCTAAAAGCGGATGTACGTACAGCCCCCCTGCTTATTAAAAGCGACAATAGCACCGTCTTCGGTAGTGGAGAAGTCAGCGCTATTGACCGAAGACAAACGGTCGAGTCAGGCTCTACTACAAGTGGAGCAAACATTCTTCCTCTTGCGGTAATCGAAGAGCAAGCCATAAAACAAGCTATAAATGAGTGTGATGGCAATGTAGTTCGCGCAGCAGGGTTATTACAAGTCAGCCCCTCAACTTTATACCGGAAGATACAATCCTGGGAGAGCGCTTAATTGTTATACTCTCCCCCCTTCTTGGGGATGAACCTGTAGCCCCCCACCTTTCTACTGGCTCGTAATTTTTTGCATTTTGCATTTTGCATTTTGCGAAAGCGGTCTACTCTAAGGCTCTATAATCTGTCCTCCGTACTTATTCCCGGTTTATTCGAGCCTTGGCATCAGATTTGCCTTTACCTATTTGAATCCTGTTTTCAATACTCTTAGGGAGAAAGGTTTATGAACCTAGTAGCAAGATATTTAATCCTATTCGCTTTGTTTCAATTGCTTTCAATGGGCAGTGCGATAGCAACAGAACATTCCCCAATAGAGCTTACCTTTGGTATATATCAATCAGACAAAGCAACTGAAATGCATCGAAAATTTAAACCTCTTATAGACTATCTATCTGCTGAGGTTTCACGTCGATCTGAGTCAGATATAAAATTCAAACTTAAGATCTACAAGTCCTATCAGGCAGCCAACGAAGCATTGGTTACCGGTGAAGTTGACTTTGTACGTTTTGGCCCAGCATCATACATTCTAGCTAAGGCCAAACAACCTAATATTCAGTTATTGGCTATGGAAGAAAAAAAAGGGGAAACACGCTTCAAAGGTTTAATAGTTGTATTAGAAAGCAGCCCTATTCACACCTTATCAGACTTAAAAGATCGTAGCTTTGCTTTTGGCAATATCAACTCAACCATTGGTCGCTATTTAGCTCAATCTGAATTGGCCAAAGCAGGGGTAACTTCCTCATCCTTATCCAAACTAGCCTTTCTTGGACGCCATGACAAAGTATTTAAAGCCATTGAACTAGGTGATTATGACGCAGGATCACTAAAAGAGTCTACATTCAAAAAAATGAATATAAACAACGAATTAAGAATAATTCATAGTTTTGACAATGTTACTAAACCTTGGATCGCCAGTGCTCAGTTACCAAGCGAAATATTTGAACCGTTATCGAAAGCACTAATAGAACTATCTAACCCTGATATCCTAAAACAATTCAAGGTGTCTAGGTTTGTAGCGGTTAAAGATGAAGACTACCAATACGTTCGTGAAGGCATACAAAAGGCTAAACAGTTTTGAATACTGTAAAACCAGCTTACTGGAGAGAACGCATTGCTCCCGGCCTGGCAATTCAAGTGCTAGGTATTTTGCTACTACTTTTTGCATTGGCACTCGTGGTCAATACTTACTTTACCATAAAAAGCGAGAGTCATATTCTACACCAACAGCTAGATCGTGAAGGTAACAATCTAGCACAGGCATCAGCTATATTTGCTACAGAGTCTCTTCTTATAGAAGATTACCCAGTACTGGGTACATACACAGACAGCCTAGTAAACCGTCACCCTGACTTGAGTTACATACTGATAAAACGACTCGACCACAAAATTGTGGCTAAAGCCTCCCGTCAACCACAAAAGACTTCAAGCACAAGGCGATATTTTTCGAGTGTTTTAGTTGATGATAATAATATTGGCAGCATTGAAATTGGAATATCAACAGAGAATCAGGATGCGGTGATTGCTAATCACTTAAAGAGAATGATTATTCAGTCACTTTTCATTTTTCTAACGCTTGTTATATCGCTATTCATATTCTTTCGAAAAATGATAACTGACCCCATACATAACTTAGTAGACCAAGCAAAACACCTCAGCACAGGTAACATTAGTAACCCTATTAACTTAAACGCTAAAGGTGAGCTATCACAACTAGCTTCAGCCCTAGACAATATGCGCTTACGATTAAAAAAATATTACGATGAAATTACCAGCCAGAATCACCTCTTAGACCAACGTGTCGCAGAACGAACAAGGGAGTTAAAAGATACCAATAGTAAACTAATAGAAACACACTCCCAATTACTTCAATCAGAGAAAATGGCAGCTATTGGTCAACTCTCTGCCGGCGTAGCGCATGAAATAAATAACCCTATAAGTTTCATAAGTTCTAATATTTCTATCCTATCAGAATGGTATACCTCCTTAATGAAGGTGACTCAGAAATACGACGAACAAGTAACAAACGATAAGTTGAAAACAAACTTTGAGGCGATTAAAACTGACAATGATTTTGAATACATAAAAGAAGAGATACCACTTTTAATAAAAGAAACACAAGATGGGCTAAACCGAGTGAGCACGATTGTTTCTGATCTAAGAAACTTTGCTCATGCTGATGATATGGTTTGGAAAAGCTCAGACCTGTGTGAAGGGCTAAACTCCACATTAAATATTGTAAGGAATGAAGTAAAATACAAAGCAGATATAACCTTAAGCGCAAATAGCATCCCCCTAGTTGAGTGCCTACCGGCCCAAATCAATCAGGTTTTTATGAATATTATTGTTAATGCTGCACAAGCTATAGCCGGTAAAGGAAAAATTACGATAAGCATAAACCATACAGGCCAATGGGTATGCGTTAGCATTTACGACACAGGCCAAGGTATTCCAGAGAAAGACCTAAATCGGATAATGGAGCCTTTCTATACTACAAAACCTATTGGACAGGGAACGGGCTTAGGGCTGAGTATATCTTACAGGATTATCAAAACCCATCACGGTAGAATAGACATTGAAAGTAAAGTAGGTGAAGGCAGCGCATTTCATATATGGCTACCATTGAAGCAGCCAAAAGAACAATCAACTTAGATGTAGTACCTGACCTGATAGAACCTAACGGAATTTATTTAATGTTCAGGTAACTCTTACGGACAATCTCTACTGCCTTTTGATACTTTTCTGCCGAGTCTATTTAGACAGATTCCGGCCAATAAAAGACATTACTCTCTGGTAATTTTTTGGGTTCCTGACCAATTGAGTCAGATACTATTGGTTTCAATCGCGCTAGAAGCTATAGTTAAATACTTAAGATTAATTAAATTAAATGGCTAATAAGTGGGTATATTTGAGCGTTATTTATCAATTTGGGTCGGGCTCTGTATTGTAGCAGGTGTGATGTTTGGTAATTTGTTCCCAGAACTATTTATTAAGGTGGCGGCCTTAGAGCTTGCACATGTTAATTTAGTGGTCGCCATGCTTATTTGGGTCATGATATACCCTATGATGGTGCAGATCGATTTCTCCGCTATAAAAGGTGTAGGTAAACGTCCTAAAGGCTTGGTACTAACACTAGTTGTAAACTGGTTGATCAAACCATTCACTATGGCAGCTTTAGGCTGGCTATTTTTTAAAGTTATTTTTGCTGACTGGGTCGATCCTAGCACTGCGAGTGAATATATTGCAGGCATGATTTTACTCGGAGTTGCCCCTTGCACTGCCATGGTATTTGTATGGAGCCAGCTAACAAAGGGGGATCCAAATTACACACTTGTTCAAGTATCAATCAATGACCTTATTATGGTCTTTGCTTTTGCACCAATTGCTGCATTTTTACTGGGTGTCAGTGATATTCAGGTGCCTTGGGAGACTTTATTGTTATCTGTTGTACTATATGTCGTTCTCCCCCTCATTGCAGGCGTGTACACACGTAAAAAGCTGGAATCCAGCGGCAAAAGTGAGAAACTAAACCGGTTTGTAAGTCGCCTAAAACCCTGCTCTGTCGCGGGATTGCTAGCAACTATCGTGCTTTTGTTCGGCTTTCAAGCCGAAACCATTATTAGTCAACCGCAAACTATTCTATTAATTGCCATCCCGTTATTACTCCAAACATATGGTATTTTTGCGATGACGTATGCTGCAGCTAAAGCAATGAAGTTGCCCCATAATATTGCGGCTCCAGCATGCATGATCGGTACATCAAATTTCTTTGAACTAGCGGTTGCCGTTGCCATTTCTTTGTTTGGCTTACATTCTGGTGCTGCACTAGCAACAGTTGTAGGAGTATTAGTTGAAGTACCTGTTATGTTATCGCTCGTTGCCTTTGCAAATCGTACTAGGCACTGGTTTGAATAGGTTTAGAAATCAACGGGGCAAATCAGTGAGAGCAGACACGATTTATGAGTCATTTAGTAATCATTCTGAAGTCTGCTAAACGTCTATTCCTGTGAGTTCAACTTTGAGTCGCTACAACTTAAATAGATCCATTTTTCTTCATGTTTAGCACCTTAATCTTACTCAAATTATGGCTTTTTCTTATGATACCCAGGCCTAACTTCGCCGCAGGCCCTATTTCGCATGCCTTACCTAAATGGAAAACTTCACCCCATCCAAAACCGTGCGCCGAGCAATCATGATCAAACCTCTTAAACTCCTAATTTGATTTTCACTCTGCTAAAGAAGTTTAGCATTGCGCAAACATTCATGATTTTTCGACACAAGCAAAAATAAATAGTTTTTTATTTTCAGCATCTTAAAGCAAAATCTAAATTGGCACACTTCCCGCTATATCTACATCGAAATATATAATTTTCTAATAAGAAGGAGCCAACCATGCTGAAACGAGTCTTTTCTCATCATGTTCTTAGCGTGTTTTTTACTATGTTGCTTTTGCCCTATTCATCTCATGCTACAGATTTTCAGGATAATGAATATATATGGGCATTTTTAAGTGGGGAACCATGGCCATCCGGCTATAACCAGAACACAGGTAAACCAGACGACCTGACTTATGCACGCGACTTATACCCCAATGACTTTTTTATACGTATATCAAATGCCTTGCCTGAGTCACACGTAAATGAAGCTTTTTTAACTGACGATAGCGGATCTAACATTACGCTCACAGAAGAAGCTGAAGTATTCGTTACCTTTATTCATGAAGGAGCCGGTTACAAGAACTCCTTTGGCTACTTTACCTTCGACAAAGAAAACCCTCCTACAACTCCCGAAGAAGTATCTGAGACCATTATCTTCCCAAATTTATCATACCCTCACCTTACTAACGGCCACCGCTTAAGTTTAGGATCCTTCCCTGCCGATACGACTATTGGTTTTTTCATAGCCGCGAATGGTTTTTGGTACGACACGGGTGTTAAAAACTTTGCGGTGCCTTACTACTACTCATTAAAAAATCTGAACCCAGACCCCTCTGATGCTTTAAAACAACATAATGTATTGTTGTTTGATGATGAGGTTGATGAGGTCATTATTGGTTTTGAAGATCTACCACGATCCTGGGGAGATAATGATTTTAACGACGCTGTATTCTCTGTAAAGGCTACACCCGGTTCAGCTATTGATACATCAGCCCTTAATTCAATGCCTGAAGCTAATGACAGTGATGCCGATGGAGTACAAGATTCTGATGATGAATTCCCCAACGATTACGATCGTGTTTCAAGCTCTTATTATCCATCGTCATCTAACTGGATCACACTAGCTTACGAAGATAACTGGCCTTCCAAAGGTGACTATGACATGAATGACCTAGTAATACGTGAACGTTTGCAAGTTATTTATAACGCAAGCAACCTAGTATCAGGGTTTAAAATTACGGGGTATATCGATGCTCGTGGAGCTTCCTTTCATAATGGCTTCGCTTTACGCCTTACTGATATATCTCATGCCAACTTTCACAGTGCAGAACTCACTATAAATAACGAAAACTATTCTAAAACAGTTGAAGCAAATCAAACTGATTTAGTACTGCAGTTGTGGAGTGATAGTCACACATTTACAACCACTAATGAAGGGGGACAGTGTAAACACTTTAATACACTTAAAACTTGCACCGAATTTGACCCCGTTGCCTTTGAGCTTGATGTTAAATTAGAAACGCCTGTCGCCAGCCTTTCCCATGAAAGTTTAGATTTTTTTATCTTCCGAACTAACTACAGAGGGCGCGAAATACACTTTGCAGACTACCCACCAACAGACCTATTTGATGCTTCACAGTTTGGTCGAAAAGACGATACCTCAAACGAAGCAACAGGACGTTATTTCCGCAACGAATACAATCTTCCCTGGGCACTAAAAATACCACAACAATGGCGTTACCCCCAGGAGTACATCGATGTTTTATGGGCTTACCCTGACTATGAAATATGGGTTGAGTCCTCAGGTGAAGAAGCCAATGACTGGTTTAGTACAAGCAACCGAATACACCACTATTACTAAGTCAAGATGAAGTTACGAACGAATATTAATGACTACTAACAGTAAAAGTTCAGAGGACATTACAATGAAATCATCGACTAAAAAACCACTACCAACCTCCCTTACAACGTTTATTCGCTCATTATTTCTAGGACTCTACTCTGCCGCTCTGATTGCTTGTGGTGGAGGTGGTGGAGGTGGAAGTGACGAAGGCAGTGAGCAGCCCCCGACTTCCAGTAGCGAAGCAACTGAAAGCTACCAACCCAACTCAGAACGATTACTAGAGGAGGCCACAAATTCTGAAGAGTTATATGTTGAGGAGAATTTTAAGTTTGATCATACAACGTTCACTCAGTTGAATGTCAGCTTGGTTAATTCCGATGCCGTAGAACTTTCCTATACCAGGCTGAATATTTATCTGCTCGACACCAGTGAGGAGTCTTCCGTCCCCACTGAATGGTCAGATGACTTATTAGATAAAGCGCACTTAATTTCTGGAGGGCTAAGCAACGAAGCCGGTGAGTTTACTCGCATTATCGAGTTCCCAAAGACCCACCAAAGAAAAGTAATGCTGCTTATTGAAGTTAACGCCATAGGTTTTGAGAACAAAGCCTTAGTCACTGTAACGGGTGAGCAAACCAATATCACCTTAGGTGCTATTTAACCTTAATCATAGAGGTAACTTGAGATGAACATAGACTTCACCCCCATCATTTCGGTCGTAATTCCATGCTATAACGTAGCAGGCTATATTAAGAAATGTTTGAATTCAGTGCTTTCACAAACTTTTATGAGCTTTGAAGTTATTTGTGTGATCGACGGTTCCACAGACAACACTTATGAAATTATCAAACAGCTTAACGATAATCGCATCCGAGTTATTCACCAAAAAAACCGAGGCCTGGCAGGCGCAAGAAATACAGGCATTAATGCAAGCCGCGGTCTTTATGTTGCATTATTGGATGCAGATGACCTTTGGCTACCAACCAAACTCGAAGCGCACTTTAAACACCTTCAGCTAAACCCTGATGTAGGTATTAGTTACTGTGCCTCTGAATTTATTGATGAGCAAGGTTTGCGTTTGGGGATTGGGCAATTCCCAAAATTAAAAAACATATCTCCCAAAGATGTTTTTTGCCGAAACCCAATTGGTAATGGTTCTGCCCCTGTGATTAGAAAATCGCTATTAAACTGCATTGCGCGTGTTAAAAAAGCAGGAAACTTAACGCGTAATGAATACTTTAACGAAAGTATGAGGCAGTCAGAAGACGTTGAATTTTGGTTACGTGTAGCGCTATCAACAGGATATAAATTTGAAGGCATAAACGAAGCGTTAACACTTTACCGTGTAAATATGTCGGGGCTTTCTGCCAATTTAGAAAAGCAATATGAGTCATGGCTCTATTCAGCCAGTCAAAACAAGAACCTCAATCCGGAATTTATGAAAAAGTGGTTCTCATTAGCTTCCGCTTACCAAAAACGTTATCTAGCACGTCGTGCAGTACAGGCACGAAACTCAAATACAGCATGTAAGCTCATGAGAGAAGCCCTTGCTCAGGATATTCGTATTCTATTTGAAGAGCCAAAACGCACGTTACTCACGATAACCTGTTCCCTTCTATGCGCACTTCCCAAGCGGCTATACGACAACCTTGAGTCAGTGGGTATGCGTTTACAACATCGTGCAGTGTAATAATCAACTAATGAAAAAAACGCTGGTATTTTCCGTTGCTCTAAATGGCTATCAATGGCGCTATCGTTCATTGCTGGATAGCCATCGTCGCTATGCTGAGCGCAATAATTATAAATATATTGCCGTCACTCGTCCCGGTCTATCGATACTCGGTATGGAAATCGCGTGGCTTAAGATACGGTTAATTATTGAAGCGCTTCATTCTGGTTATGACCTGATACTATTCCTAGATGCTGATACCTTGGTTACCGATCACGCCCCCCCATTAACAACCCCCCTACAATCGGGAAAAGATATATATGCAGCAAAAGGGTTTTCAGGGCGCTTTAACTCAGGGGTCCTTCTCATAAACCAAAGCCCCTATGCCAAGCAGTTCTTTAATGACATATTAGCCATGGCGACCCAGCCAATTCCAGAAGAAGACGATGTTGGCTGGGGGGAGAATGGCTACCTTATCCACCTAGCCAAACATAACTCACGCTTTGGCGAACTTGATATACGCTGGAATAACAACAAGCTAAAGGTACTCAATGACTATATACGTCACTATAGCTATGGGCCACTTTTTCTGGACTATCGCCTGCCTTTTCAGGACTACCTTTTAGGCCGTACCTACCATTACGCGTTAGCCTTTCTGAAGCGGGTTAACCGAATATTTAAATGTGTTCAGCCCCCCTCCCGATGTGAGAAAACCGAATTCCATGAAAAGCTAGAACAGGTCACCCGCTCCGTTTTGAAGTCTTACCCTGATTTCAGATGTACTGCTTCAAATTTTTCTTAAAAATGCTTCGCATAATCGGAATAACGTATTGCAAACCCCAGCACCATAAACACAACCTTTTGTTTTAACTGAATTTTATTAATTGGCATTATTATTGACTGTTACTAAACCCCAAAATATTAGATATGGAGAGAAATACTAATGAACATTGTAATTCGAAAACTTCCACCATGGCTAATTCTGTTGATTTTAACACTCTCTTCTAACGAGGTAATTGATGCATCAGAAATAGTTGCTACCCACATAAACATACCTATAAGCATGCAATCAATTCTTAGGGGATCACCTTGAACATGTTTCGACGGGCATTTAGAAAGGTCAAAAACTATTCTGCAATTTCACTCATTCAGAACCTGTCCTGGATGATAATTGCAGAAGGCCTATCTCGTGTCTCACGCTTCGTTACTCTATTTGTTCTAGCGGCCCATTTTAGTAACACAGAGTATGGCCTTGTTATGCTAGCGCTTGTTATTCATGAGCTATTTCGCGTATTCACCAAGTTAGGTACGGGGGCAAAGATAATTCAATGTGCGCCTGATGTATTAAATACCACACTTAGAAATGCGGCAACATTACAATGGTTGGTAGCAATACTAACGACAACAATACAGATACTGAGTGCAAACTGGATTGCCTATTTCTATAGCATGCCAGAGCTTTCAGACATGCTCAAAATTATGGCATTAGCCCACCTTTGTTACCCTATTGTTTCAGTCAGAATTTTTGAACAGTACCGGTTAAACCAACTCCGTTATTATGGAATAGCGTCTGGTTGCTGCATTGCTTTTGAAAACCTATTGGTGGCAGGCATTATTTTCTTAGAAGTAACTGTTTTCGCTGTAGCTTATGCAAAAGTAGCAGCGGCTATATTCTGGGTTGTTTTATTTTATCGATTGCCGAGCCAACTAACGAGCTATCGCTGGGAGTGGTCAGTGCAGAAAGAGCTGATTAGTTTCTCTATCAAAACCTTAACGAGTGAGCTAAGCCGCATGTTGCGTTTTCAAGCAGATTCACTTATCGCGGGTCGACTACTCCCTCCCGATCTATTTGGTCTTTACAGTTTTGCTAAAAGTGCTGGGCAGGGTATAGCGCAGTCTCTATCGCAAGCATACCTATCAGCGCTTTACCCGTTTATATGCAAAGATCTGCGCCAAACATCAGGCGTGATTAGCCACAGTAAGTCAGCGTGGCAGATTACGCTTATTATTTGCTTTCTTTTCTTAGTGCAAGCCTTCGCCGCCTCCTTTTATGTTGAATGGCTATTTGATGAGCGCTGGAAAGAAGCCACAACCCTAGCTTCATTGCTCTGCTTAATAGCTATTCCCACACTACTTATTGACCATCACTCTTTGATATTACGTGCTCAAAATAACCCCTTCCAAGAAATGAAAGTTGTAATGACTTGCACAATCATACTTATAACCGGTTTTCTACTGATACAACCTCTTACAGTCTACCAAGTCGGACTAACAGGGCTTGCATGCAGCTTTACGTGGTGTCTGTTTTTATTTAGTAGAGAGAAACAGCAGTCGATCTCTGCTTATTTGAGGACAGAATCAATATGACTATTAAATCAAATCAACACTCTGCCCCCTTCACTCATCATGTATACGAAAGTATCGACTCAGATATCAAGACTACATTCTCACCTAAGCAGGTCAGAGCTATCAAAGCCGCCATTAGTGCTAACAAACCTTATCAAAAGCACCCATTCGACTTAAGAGGTATTATTCCTTTATTCTTTCTGCGTCTCTATTTTGTCATTTTAATTGGACGTGACAAACGGCAACCAACACGAGATAACGAAGCAAAGAGACGACAGAGCGCTGTGTTGGGGAGTGTTTTACTAAGTGTGTATATATTAACCTGTATGCTACTGCCTATCGGCTTCTTGATGTTGTATGTATTAAAAACATTGCTGGGTATCGACCTAATTGAAGGGGAACATCTAAGTGATTTATTTAGTATATAAAACAAATCACTATAGAGGTACCTGTCAACAAATAAACAACACCCCTCTCTACTGAATTAAGACCATATTTGCTTTGCCTGCTCGCTGTCCAAGCAAAAAAACAACAAATGGCACACAGTAAGTTAATATTGCAGGCAACCAACGAAAAGGCTGATTGCCGAATAATGCATCATATTGATTAATCATTAACAAAATGCATCCCACAATCAGCGCTACTTTTAGTGCCTGAATTATCAAAGCGTAAGTCATCCCCCCCCTTCATACGCTTATTCCACTTGTAAAAGTAGCTTGCTCAGCAATAAGTAAATTTACCTGACTTAGCTTTTCGTTTGCATCGCGAAATGCAGTACGAACGCCCTCCTCAATCACAGGGTGATAAAATGGCATCGCCAGTATTTCAGTAACCGATAATTGCTGTTGAACAGACCATGATAGTAAATGCCCAATATGCTCAGCTGAAGGACCAAACATTTCAGCACCCAGCAGTTGCCCTGCGCCATGTGCAGCATAGACTTTAAGCATGCCTTTGTTTTTCCCCATAACGCGACTACGGCCCTGACCTTCAAAGCTCACCTCACCAACAACATATGCCTCTCCGTATTTGGCCTGAATCTCAGTTAAACGTAGGCCTACATGCGCTATTTGTGGCTCAGTAAATACGACCCCAAGCGGTGCTCTACGATGTCCCTGCAATACCTCTGGAAACCGACCCGCATTATCTCCTGCAATTTTCCCTTCATCCGCCGCTTCATGTAAAATGGGCAAATCATTATTTGCATCCCCTGCAATAAAGATATGTGATGCTTTTTTATTCATCACCGTTTGCATGGTAAGTGCATCATAGTGAGGTACGCCATTTGGGTTCAGAACCAGTGACGTATTTTCCAGGCCTAAGCTAGAAACATTTGGTTTTCTGCCTGTTGCAGCCAAAAGATAGCTATATACCGACGTTACCCGCTCACCCTTTTCATTCTGATAAGTGATTTCGACCCCACTAGAAACACGGCGCACTTGCTCTAGGCTCGCATTAAGTTGCAGGTCAAACTCCTGTTGGAAAGTATCCTTTGCATAATACTTCATCTCTGGGTCAGACAGCCCGCCTACAGAGTCGCTACGTCCAAGTACGGTCACTCTTACGCCCAAACGGCTTAATGCCTGTCCAAGCTCAAGACCAATAACACCGGGGCCAGATATAAACACCGACTCTGGTAGATCCTGCCATTCAAAAACATCATCGTTAATAACCAGGCGGTCACCCGCTTCTGTTAATAATTCTGGAATGAAAGGGCTTGAACCTGTTGCAATAACTATTCTATCAGCCGTCAATTCAGTGTGATCGTCAATCATTAAGGTATGATCATTTTTAAATGTCACGTAACCGATCATTCGATGATCAGGGTTAAAACCTTCAACCGACTCTACAACAAAGCCAACAAAGCGGTCACGCTCATATCGAATTCTTTCCATCACTGCTTTACCGTCAACCTCAACCTGCTCAACTCTCACGCCAAACTGATCGGTATGTTTAGCATGGTATGCCGCATCAGCAGCAGCGATAAGTAGCTTGCTTGGCATACACCCAACCCTCGCACAGGTTGTGCCATATGGCCCACCTTCAATTAAGGCGATACTATTAGTGTGAGCAAGTGCCGCACGGTAAGCGCCCATTCCTGCAGTGCCAGAGCCAATTATTGCAACCTCTACATGCTGTTTTTTCATGATTTATCTCTACTTTTGCAAATTGATTAAGCAATAAGTTCTAGTGATTCGACAGCACTCTGAAGATAATTAATAATATCTCTAGACTCATACAACCATTGGGTTGCTCCATTTTCTTCCTCGATCTTTAGACAAGGCACCTGTTTTTTTCCTCCTCCTGCTACCAACTCCTTTCTAAACTTAGGCTCTTTAAGAATGTCCCTTTGCTCTATATCTATATCCAAATCAATATATTTAATTGCTTCGCGTGTCATACCGCAAAAAGGACATGACTGATAATGATATAAAGCTAAGTTTTTTATTGGCTGTTTTGTTGTTCCAGCATTTACCATGGTCTCATCTCCAAAATAATGTCTAGCAATACATAAAAGAGTTGCTATCTAGTTGATGGAAGCTATTATCCGGATATCAACAAGACAAAATATGACATTAATGGGCTAATAATTGTCATTTTGACGCTTCCAAATAAATTACTCATCATTTTAGGCATGCAAAATGGATGCTTTGGCAGATATACTAAAAACTATTCGCTTACACACGAGTACTTATTTTTGCAGCGACTTTAATACTCATTGGGGAATGGACATATCTCATAGTAATAGTGGGTTATTTCACGTTATCGTAGAAGGTGAATGCTGGGTAAAAATTGCGAATAGAGATGACCCCATTCATATGAACACAGGGGATATTGTTGCCTTTCCAACCGGTGGAGCACACTGGATTAGTGATCAGCCGGAAAGTGAGAAGCTTGCAGGCGATAAAGTGGTTGGTCAGATTCTTAACGGCGACAATCCATTTTTTGATACTAATGCTAATACCACTACGTCCACGCAAACACTTCTGTGTGGTGCCTTTGAATATGATTCATCAATTTCACACCCCTTCTTAAGAGATTTGCCTTGCTTCATTCATATACACGCAGGCGAAAACTCAGACTTAACATGGCTTAAAGAACTTGTTCTAGTGCTTTCAAGAGAGTCAAAACAACCCAGCCCAGGCTCTAGTGTAATAATTGATAGACTCACCGAAGTGCTCTTCATTCAAATACTACGACTCTATATGCAAAGGGACCATTCAAAATTAGGATACATGTCTGCCTTGAGTGACTCAAAAATTGGCCCTAGCCTTAACCAGATTCACGCAGAAGAGCATGCTGAGTGGACTGTTGAAAAATTAGCAAATGAGGCAGCATTATCAAGAAGTGCTTTCACCGAACGTTTTATTAAACTCGTTGGCGAATCACCTAAAACCTACCTTATCAACTGGCGTATGCAAAAGGCAAAATCAAAACTGGAAAGTACAGAACTCAGCATGTACGAAATTGCTGAGTCTGCAGGTTATTCATCTGAGGCGGCTTTTAATAAGGCCTTTAAACAGTATTTTTATGCAACACCGGGCTCTCTTCGAAAGAATTCAAAAACATAGGGACTGTTCAGTTATTCTGCGGCAAATGCCCAGCCTTCACCAAAATAATCGTCTCTTCTTCAACAAAGGGGGTGTGCTCACTTAAGTGCGGACTACGTATCCAAGTATTCCTCGGATAACGTCCATGTTCATCACGGAACTCACCTGACAAGACAAGAATTTCCTCACCGCCAAAATGCCGATGAGCTTGGAAAACTTCCTTGGCAGGCCATTTAACCAAAGCAACATGTTCATGATCAAAGTCATGCAGTGGCATAACTTGTAAACCACCTATCCCTTGCAGCCATTGATCCGCCGTTGTATCTATACGAACCGACTGATCATCTTGCTCGTTAAATTGATTGAGCTTTACAAATATCGTACAGCCTTGTTCGGTAAAGGGTGTGTGCTGGCTACCAGGAGGATTACGAATATACGTTCCCGCACCATAATCTCCCGTTTCATCAGAAAAAACACCCTCCAGCACAAATATCTCTTCACCCATCGGGTGTTTATGGGCAGTAAAACTGGCTCCTTTCTCATACTTCACAACGCTTGTGATATGCCCTGCATCTTCCTCTGAGCGGGCAAGCGGTTTTCGAAAAACACCCGCAGAAGGACTGGCAACCCACTCCATCTGATCTGTTTCAATTAACACTCTTTTGGTAAAATCTAAATTAAACATGGTATCTCCGCTCAGAGTTTTAGTCATTTTGATGTCTGACGCCTATCAGAGGCAATTAGTTCCGTCCAGCCATCACACCGCCATCTATATCCCAGATAGCGCCAGTTACCCAACTGGCTTTATCCGATAATAAAAATGCGATCGTTTCAGCAATTTCACTTGCTTGCCCTACCCGACCAACAGGGTGGAAATCATTAAAGCCTTCAAGCGCTTCATCAACTTCAGATGGATCGATAAATGACTCGTAAATAGGCGTTTTAACTACGGCTGGGGACACTGCATTAACCCTAATACCATTATCTGCTAGCTCCATTGCCATATGCTGCGTTAAAGAGTGAAGTCCCGCTTTTGCCATGGAGTAAGCGGATGATGGTGTTGCTTTGATTGCCTGCTTTGCCCACATTGAGCCTACATTAACAATACTTCCACCACGTACATTACCGCTAGACATGTTCTTAGCAACCGCTTGAGAAATTTGGAATATCGCTTTATTTAGCCCCATATAGATTTCATAGTCATCATCAGTATGTTCAATAAATGGCTTAGGGCTAAAATAGCCAGCAGCATTTACTAAATAACCAATTGTAGTTTCTTCTTGATTAATGAAATCTAGTAATGTTTGAATCCCTTCTCGCTGATAAAGGTCTGCTTGAATCGAAGTAGCCTTCCCTACCGCCCTTAGCCCGTTCAAAGCAAGTTCTAGCTTCTTCGAATTTCGACCAACAATAACCACTTCGACACCATTACCGGCTAAAAGCTTAGCCGTTTCTAAACCCATACCGCTTGAACCACCTACTACTAATGCAATACCTGCTTTATTAAAACTCATTTTTCATTCTCCAGTATTTGTTTTCTTGGTTTGTTTTCTTTGATTTGGTGTAATAATCTTATGCAGGCACACGGCCTAAAAAAAGTAGGCACAATTTGGTTGGGTAGGTACAAAGCGGTACATCTTCATGAAAACATTAGAGAATAAAATTTCGAGAAAGTTATCGCCAGAGAAATCGGCACGTATGGTTGAGACAATTTACGGCTGTAAGTGGTCCCTGACGGTATATCAATTATTAGATCAAGGCATCAATCGCCCTGGAGAAATGGTCAGAAATGTTGAAGGTTTAAGCACCAAAGTGCTCAATGCCTGTTTAAAGAAAAATACTGAATTTGGCATCGTAGAGCGTATCGCGTTTAATGAAATTCCACCCCGAGTTGAATATAAAGTCACACCTTTTGGCACAAAGTTTATTCGCATATTAGACGAGCTTGAAAAACTGCAAAGCGATATTGATAGTAATTTTTAGATATTGATGCACGATTACAAGGGGCAGGCTCAAGAATAAAACCCGTCCCCTTTAGCAGACCATAGTAATAGCCACAGTTACTCAACGCTAAACGTTAATCCTGCATTCTGTTCTAGACGTTTAATAAAGCGCTGATCAAACACCGTTGCAGTAGTCCAAAAACCACCCCCTTTTTCTTCTTTGCTTACATCAAAGGCCAAGCTTAAACCGGCTTGGGCAAGAATTTTTGACGTAGAGCCATAGCCAGGGTCGCGATCACCAGTCACTTTGGTTTTTATCTTCTGGCCTTTTTCAGTTTCTCCAAAAAAACGAAGGTCATAAAAGCCTCTGGCTTGAGCTGATGGACTAGGGCCTTCACCGGGTTTGGGCAGCATATAGTTTTCCATAACCCAGCGGCTAGGCTTAATGGCTGCGCCAGCTAAAAAGAAGCCTAAACCCAAAACAAAGCTACCCGCAGAAAAGAGCCCCTTATTGCCCTTCCCCATTAACATTGATTCGTCATATCTAAAATTGTTGCCGTAAGCATTACCACTCAAGGCATTACTACGATGAACAACACGCGTATTAATACCAGCCATAATAAAAGGGCCGGCCCATTGCCCTGACTCAGAATCAAACTCAGGCTTGGTAACATTGGCTTGACGAACAGAGAAACCATGATCAATTGGGCAGATAGAATAAGGGTTAGCAAGCTCTTTGCGTAACGCTTTGCTCGCAGCCGCTTCTTTTGTGATATTGATCATACTGGCAATGGTTCCGCCAGATGCAGCCCCACGTAACGCTTTAACACGCATGCGGATTTTGGTACAAGGCTCACCAAACTGCTTCTGGGCTTGCTGTTGTAAGTGATACACCCCCATATCAGAGGGAATCGAATCAAAACCACAGCAGTGCACAATACGGGCACCCGTTTCTAGAGCCTTCCCCTGATAGCGAGTGACCATGCGCTTCACCCACTGCACCTCACCGGTTAGATCGCAATAGTCCGTGCCTGTCTCTACGCACATTTTAACTAAGGGTTCACCATATAAAGCGTAAGGCCCCACAGTTGAAATAATAACCTTACTTTGTTCACATAAAGACTTTAAAGAGGCCTCATTAGACGCATCTGCGATTAACAGAGACAAATTTTCTGCTTTAGAACCTAAACTGCTGCGCAGCTTTTCTAGCTTGCTTTGCGAACGACCCGCTGCAGCCCACTTTACATCGCCGTCTATTCCGTATTCTTCAATTAGATATTGGCATAAAATTTCGCCGACAAAGCTGGTGGCACCAAACACAATGAGGTCAAACTGTCCGTTGTTCATATTTTCTCTCGAGTAGACGGGTTAGCGATATTCGATCTGAATTCAAATATGAGTTTTACATGATTGAATCAAGCAATCAATGCCTAGTATTTCACCACCCAACAAAGAATTGTTTCAAAGCCCCATGGCAATAAAGATGTATACATAAATATTAATGGAGGCGTATTATCGTAGCGACAGACATATGATGAGAAGCCAACATGAAAACGTTTAATCAACTCACCCCTGAAGAAACACATGTCATCATTAATAAGGGTACGGAGCGCCCGTTTACAGGAAAGTATGACGATTTTTTTGAAGGCGGCATATATATCTGTAGGCAATGTAATACCCCCTTGTATCGCTCGGAAGATAAATTTCCCTCTCATTGCGGTTGGCCTAGTTTTGACGATGAACTGGCTGGTGCCATTAAGCATAAAGTGGACGCAGATGGTCGACGTACGGAAATACTCTGTGCAAATTGCGACGGACATTTAGGCCATGTCTTTGAGGGTGAAAGGTTAACGGATAAAAATACCAGGCATTGTGTCAATTCAATTTCGATGAAATTTGTCAGCTTAGATGAGTTTGAAAATTCTAAGTAGGCATTTATATAGTTTGTTGTAATTAAGCAATAAAGTTGCATGCGGCGCGACACTAAACTACCTGCTCGTATCGAACCGAATACCTTGTCATAGATCTTATTTAGTCAGCAGCCGACTGTAGGTTAAACCAGTCATCTGACAGGCATACTCAATCGTTACTAGAGGCTACATTAAAATATCAAAACAGTATTGATAAATGGAACAACGGGCTCATAAATTGGTCTACTCTTAACTTGGAGTCGTATTCCCGACCCCATAAAAACACAATAGGAGAATGATCATGAACATCAGAGCAACTGTTGTGATATTTCTCACAAGTATTATGAGCTTTCATAGCCACGCGGACGAAGTGCTCCAATTTTTGGGGCAATCAGTCGGCGTGCAGATGAATGAGGTACTCACGGGGGATCAAATAGATACGCTTGGAGTAAACCCTGATGAATACGCATGCTTTCAAATGCCGATGCTTGATCCATCCACAGGCGCTCAAGTTGGTATGGGCACAGATTGTCTGGTTTTTAACGCAATCCCCGGACGAAATGTTAGCGAGAAAGGCTTACAAAATGGTAGGGCATTCGAAGGCCTGGCTGGAGACGTCGCCGTAGACGCACTTTCAGTTTTCAGCTTCGGCAACGGTGACGTTGTCGTTACTAGCGGCACAACATCTGTTCGTCCTCTTCTCGAAGGCTTTGGAGATGGAGGTACACCGAAGCGCACGCACATTACAGGTTCGATTCCTACCCCAGGGGAAAATGGATATTTGCTATCAACGGGGACCCGAGCGGGCAGGAACGGAAACGTTAGAGTATCAGGGTCGCTTACAGTAGATGATAATGGGATATTTTTTGATTGCCTTTGGATTCACGAAAATTAAGCATTAATAAAAATTATTAAGTATGTTAACCACCGATTGAAAGCCGGTCGGTGGTTAACATCGCTGTGCGCACCTCAACCTTACAACGGAAGCATGGTGAAGCATGGTGAAGCATGGTGAAGCATGGTGAAGCATGGTGAAGCATGGGGTCAGACTCGATTGCTTCGGCATGTCCGGTTTCAATATTATAAATACGTAGCTTGAAGCACCGAAAAACTTCAGATTTGGGCTAATTATTCATACCTCAAAGATCGGCTCATGGCCGTTTGGAGTCTAAACTGGGGTCAGCCTGAGTGACCCCAGTGTGGCAATTCCAGCATTTAAAAGGTATTCCTAACTTGGAAATTATTGAATAATAAAAAGGAACGCTTTTAACTCACACCTGGCGGTTAGCGATCCTTATTTATAACGGTTAATTCAGCGCACTTAACTCTCGCTCATAAGCAAAAGCAGCCCCTTATATTCTAAATAGGAACCAGTTTTAACTAATTATAATGAAGCAATAACGCATACGGTTTTTACTTAAATCTCTGGAGGAGGCAATGACCTTAAAAATACAAGATACTAAGGCCACCTGACTACTTTCGAATAAGGTAAATCTATCTTATAATACACTGCTCATCAATTAACTGTTTAGGGGATAACTCATGATTGTTACAAACCTATCCGGGCACCAAGTCTAATTATCTAGACAATCTTCGCCCGGTTTCAGAGCCGGGGCAAATAGCCCCTTATATTTGATTAACATTTTTTGTTAAGGGTTTGCTATGTCAAATTTTTCATTACTTTCCAATTTAGGTTGGCAGTCATTTTTCCAACAACAACTATCACTAGAAGAATGGGAAAAGTCCATTGCCGCACGGGTTATCGAGCAGCATAGATCAGAAATTACAGTCGCTACTGAGTTGGAAATTTTCAATATTGTATTATTCCATTCGATGCCAGATATGGTCGCTGGAGACTGGATATTGTTGGACAAAAACAGGCAGCTTATAAGAGTGCTTGACCGGAAAACCTGTTTCCAGAGAAAGGCACCAGGCAGTAAGATTAAACACCAGCTCATTTCAGCAAATGTCGACACCGCGTTCATAGTAAGTTCAATGAATGAAGACTTCAATCTCAACAGAATTGAACGTTTTCTAGCGCTTGTTAATGAGTCGGGGGCCGAGCCAGTTGTTGTTCTGAGTAAGAGTGATCAATCGTCTTCGCCTGAAGACCTTATCGCTCAAGTGCGAAAACTAGATGATTACTTAATAGTAGAAGCGGTTAATTGCCTAGATTCATACAGTGTTTCTAAACTAGGAGCATGGCTTAAGCAAGGAAGTACCACCAGCGTATTGGGATCATCAGGTGTAGGAAAGTCCACATTGATAAATACCTTATTAGGTGAAAATAGTCAGAGCACTGGAAGCATTCGAGAGGACGATGACAAAGGCCGTCATACCACGACTAGGCGCTCACTTATATCCCTGGGTTCCGGAGGTTTGATTCTAGACACACCAGGTATGAGGGAAATACAGCTTACTGGTTGTAAAGAAGGGATCGCGACAACATTTTCGGATATTGAGAATATTTCCAATCAATGCCGTTACGGTGATTGCCAACATCTAGCAGAGCCAGGGTGCGCAGTGCGTGAGTCAATCGAATCGGGTGTTTTGGATAAAAGGCGTCTGGACAACTACCACAAGCTACTTCGTGAAGAATCGCTTAACACTGCAAGCCTTATGGATAAACGAGCTAAGGATAAGGCTTTAGGCAAGTTCTATAAACGAACCCTGAATGAGTCAAATAAGATAAAAGGTAGATAACGGAAATTACAGTCTCGAGTCCAGCTGAAAACTGGACTCTCCTTCCCCCTTTATATAAGGTTTGGAGCTAACAACATGTATCGTTTTTAACTCACACCTGACGGTTAGCGATCCTTCTTCATATGAGGTTTACCGTTAATTTAAGGCGGCAAGCGATGGGAACTCTTCGCCCAAAGGCGAACTAAATGGACTTCATTTTGAGATAGTGTTTTTGGGGGAAGCAGACATTTCAACGCTTCTATAAACGGCGCGCGTTTTTTTTGTGACCGGAACGATGTTTGATAAACTGGTTAAATTCCTTTGTTGAGCCGTATCGAAAGCTTTTTAGCATTAGCAATAGTTTGTGAAATTTCTTTATTCATTTCCTTTAACCACTGACCATTACAACCTTTT
>Ga0209707_1000235_pt1 | contig 36887 bp, 66 predicted proteins | sample EN4Hudsemesocosm_FD_184630 | JGI IMG/M metagenome (GOLD analysis project Ga0209707, IMG submission 184630) | Methane-oxidizing microbial communities from mesocosms in the Hudson Canyon - EN4B Hudson Canyon (SPAdes) (version 2) | ecosystem: Environmental > Aquatic > Marine > Cold seeps | place... | reverse complement strand
ATTTCCAATGGCGTTGATTCCGTTACAATACAAAATTGGTATGGAGGCACTACATACCAATTAGAATCAGTCATTGCTGATGGTGTCTCGTATACCACTGAGCAGATATCAGATTTCGGCACAACATTAATAGGCGATGACCTGAGTAATAATTTGTACTCAGTAAGTGGCTATGACAATAAATTATTTGGTCATGGCGGTGATGACTATTTAGCCGGTTCAACAGGTGATGACATTTTGATAGGTGGCAGTGGTCAAGACATCTTATATGGGGGCGCAGGTGATGACACCTTAATGGGTGGAGAAGGTAACGTTATCCTTACTCCTGCTTTACATGTAGAGCAGACTGCCAATGATACAGCCGGCAATGAATTTAAAGGTGGAACAGGGGACGATACAATTTATGGATCGTTATATGCTGATACCTACCTGTATACAAAAGGTGACGGCAGTGACACTATTATCGATCAAGGAGGTAACTTAGCTGAGAATGACGTCTTGGACTTTACAGGGATAACCAAAACAGATCTTTGGTTTGACCATGTTGAAGATGACTTAGAAATAACAGTTATCAGTACGGGTGACAAGGTTACTGTCGATGGCTGGTATGCTTCAGAAACAAATCAGCTTGAAACCATTAAGATTAAAACAGTATCTGCTTACGGCAGAACGCTAAGTAGTGGAAACTTAAACAATGAAGAAGTAGAAACCTTAGTAGATGCCATGGCACCTTACACTGCGCCAACTCTTGGGCAAACAATAGATAGCTTGGGATTAACGGGCGTGTTGAGCCCTGTTATTGATCAGGTTTATTAGTTCTGTATCGGAAGTATAATATGACTATTAATGAGTCAAGTGTGAAGTAAATAGTGTTATATTATTTGCTGCACACTTATACTGTATTGTTTTAAGCTGGAGGTGTTGATGAATGAGCGATGAAACTGACTTTTGGAGAGCGGTAAAAGAGGTTGTTAAGGCAGCAAGCGACCAAGTCAACCCCAATGCAATTCCTAATAATGCAACATGCACTTTAGCTGGGGGTGCTGCTGTACATTACTATACCTCAGCAAGGTTTTCGAAAGATGTTGATGCAGAATTCCTTCCGTACCTTAAATTTGAAGATGTGAACATAAGTTATGTCAATGACAATCAGGAAGTGAAGTTCCTTAAATTGGATAGAAATTACAATTCAGGAATAGGCTTGCTTCATCCTGATGCAATGGACGATGCGGATTTTATTGAAAAAATAGGGTTGTTTAATTTTAATATTTTACAGCCAGTTGATGTCGCTGTATCGAAGTTAAGTAGGTTTGCCCAGGTAGATGAAGAGGATATTAAAATACTTTATAGTGAGGGCTTGTTTACAAGGGACGAGTTCAACGCTCGTGCTGAAGAGGCGCTGGATTATTATGCTACAAGCACTACCGGAATTAAGGCCGCAATAAAAGAACTAAACGCCTGCTGGGATCAGAAGAAAGCCCTGCATAAAACATCTTTAACTCCTTGACATTGCAACCTATATTTGATAACATCTTATCATGGACGCTAACAAACAACTTCTACTCTTCGTCAATGAGGAGTATCAATCAAACTTTGAAGACTACCGCCTTTTCGAGGAGGCGTTCTTTGCCTTTGTGCGGGATGAATTAGCCGATCCTCGTGTTGACTACGACTATGTACTAAGTCAAACTCAAAACGAGAAGGAGCAGGCACGAGTAGCTCACGCTGCTGTCGTACTGAATCATGTTAGCAGTGACAAATATACAGTGGCTCAACCTCCAGAAAAAGATTACCCCGTTCAATACGCAGCTTTCTGGCATAAGGATTATCGTTCCTCTTTTCCTGATTTACCTCAATACGACAGAATGACCAATATGTTTGGTTTGCAAAGAGGAATAATGCTGGATAGATTGGAGCAGTTTTTAGAAACGGGATCTAATTAAAATGGATGACCATTCAAGTCTTTCACTTGTCAGGATTTTTGATGGGCCTCTTCCGGCAGATGACGGATCGTGTCACTTTACCCAGTAAGCGTTCGAGTGGTAATTCATATAGTAAGTCGTACCATTTCCATAAGCCTGCCCTGTCACGGTAATGCCAGACAAGCTGCTTGTGAGCTTAGTGCTCGTGCCATTATGCTTAACCAAAGAGTTTTTAAAGTGACGCGCTTGATATTTGTTGTTATACCACAGCTCTCTTTTACCAAAGGTTACGCCATCTAAAGTGACCCGCAAGGTTGTAAAGGCACCTGAGGTTTGTTTGTTTTTATAAACACCCTGAGAAAACGCGCCTAATGTGGATATTCTTGATCCACCTTTGTAAAGAAATACATTAGGGTACTGTACTTTAACGATGTAAGGCCCTTGAAGCCCACCTGTTGGGACGCAAGCAGAAGGTCGATGTCTTCTTGTCTTCCGACACGAAATCATACGATAGACATAAAACGGGGCTGTTTCAGCTTTATCATAATCTGCTTTAGATTGTAAATAGGGGGCCAGCGAGCGTCGTGACCCTGCCATGGCGCCGCCACCAGCAAAATCTTCACCCGCCACAACACCTACATTCCCCGTTTCTTCTGATGACTGTAGCTCGGCAGCAACAAGAGATGAAGATAAAGAGGTAAGGACAAGACCAAGGGTAAGTGTTAGTAAGGGCTTCATAATTAGTTCTCTTTTAAAGAGGTGTAACCAATAGTGTTTAGATGTGAAACTTGTTTTATTGATCATAAGGAGTATATGCATATCATAACTATAATACAATTTATGGTGTTATGCAATATTTTATGTGCTACACCAGACATAAAGGGTAAAACTATTTGCCTTCATTTTGTGAAGTGAGCGGTGTTATAATTAGTTTTTTTTAGTAAACTACTAATTAATAATATTTTAAATAAAGACACGACTATGAACCCATCACAGACAGTCATGATTTCAGCCATTGAAGCAATTAGAGCCATTAACAATGGTGATAAAGGCGCTTTTGAACAATCAAGAGTCAGACTTCAAGAGGAATTTAGCAAGCTAAAAGAGGCTTCCATGTACGGAGAGGGAAGGGCGTCGAATCTGAGGGTGGGAGGGCAATCTTTATTGCTTGCTGGAATGGGCGCTTTAGTGGCTATTCCTTTTGCCGCTGCAACAATGGGATTAACATTACCAGTAGCCCTGGGGTTGGCTGTAGTGGGGGCTACCGGCATTGCGGGTGGCAATACACTGCAAAATAGAGGTGAAACTGTTCGAGAGGGTAGCCTTGAAGCGAAAAAGGGCACGATAGCGTTGTATGATTACCTTGAGCAGCATTTAGGCTCCAGCACGGCGCACTTAGCATTTAATGAGGTTTTAGGGCGTCTTGATGAGGCTTTTTTGGTCACTAAAGAGTTAGCTTCAGAAGGTGTGGGCGCATCAACAACGATAAAAGAAGCACTCGATGAACACGATAGGAGTACTGAGGAATTTTACCAGGGTACGCCTGAAAATGGACAGGATATTGATATTTCAAAATCGGTCTCTGATTTCAGAAAAGATCCTAATGATATGAAGTCAGCACCAAAGCCTAAATGATCAAGGGGTGGGTCTGTTTTTATAATTAACAATTGACAATTAACGAACACTTTGATATCATTTTGCACAAAGGTGATAATACTTCTGATGCGTAAAAAAACAATAAAATCCAAAATAGAAAATAAAATAAGAAGTGAGAAAACTTCTGTTTTTTTATCGTCTGATTTTTATGGGTTAGGGAGTGTTAGTAGTGTTAGCAAGTCCCTTAACAAACTGATAGATGCAGGCCTTATAAAGAGGATCTCAAAAGGGATTTACGTCAGGGTTATTTTAAATCCATTAACAGGTCTCTACAGGTTTGATGATAAAAATGGTGAGTTTGGTGTCTGTCAGCAAGTGTTAAATAAGCTTGGAGTTAAATGGTCTCCAGGTGATGCTGTTTTAGATTACCAGTCTGGTAAGTCAACTCAAATACCCGTTAGGCCGGCAATCGTTATTCTTTCTCCTTTTTCACGTAATATTGATATCAATCTCCTTAAAGGGTTGAGTAAGTGAGTTACTCTTCTGAGGACTTTGCTAATTATGCTGACTTAATAGGACTGTCCTCCCCTGCTTTGGTTGAAAAAGACTACTACGTGGTCGAGATGCTAAGGGCGATTCAAGATTATTCACACTCTGATGTGGAGGTTGTATTCGGAGGAGGGACGAGCATTGCTAAGATGGTGTCTAATATTGATAGAATGTCGGAAGATGTTGATATTAAACTTGCCTTCAAACCATCTGACGAAGTTCGAAGCCGGGGGCAGGAAAAAAGAATTCTTAAAGAGGTGGGCTCCGATCTTCTGGAGCTAATTACTCAAGAAAACTTATCACTTTCAGACTCTAAAAAAAGGAATGAATATAAATATCAAATATATGAGATTACATACCCTCAAGACCAAGGGCAAGATAGCGCTTTACGATCGAATATAAAGTTAGAACTTAGCAATACACCTCTCTTCGGACAAGAGCCAATAGCGTACCCCATTGACTCCTTGATTGCAAAATACAGCAGATCCTCTTCAGGTGTAACAATGCTATGCTCTAACTTAGAGTTAACAGCAGCAGAAAAGCTAATTTCACTACTAAGAAAGACAGCCGCCTCCAGATTTGAAGGGGCGGATGATGATTTAACATTAGTTAGGCACGCTTACGACCTTTTCGTTCTTGATGAGGAGAATTCCGTTTCCTGGAGCAATGTCAATTCCATTGCCAGAGAGGTGCTTGATTATGATGCAGAAAAATTTCGCCGGCAAATTCCTGAGCTTGGAATCGATCCAACAAATGAACTTCAAGTAGGTCTGGGAATGTTAAATAATAATGAATACTTTCAGAAGCGTTATGATGACTTTTTAAAACCTTTGGTTTTTAGAGTGGATCCGCCGACATGGATGGAGTCTTTGGGATTAATTAACACCCTCTCAAGGCAGCTGATCTCCCCATCAACCCTACTTAAGCCATAGTTATCTCACACAAACTGCCAGCGAGACTTTTCTACAGACCACTTCATATTAGGTGAGTCATAGTCCTCTTTATAGATAATGCCCTCTAATTCTTTACAGCTTGCTTTATACTCTATCAAGAAGGCTTTGTAATCCGTAGAAGTTAACCATTTTTCAAGATAAGCAAACTTAAACTCCATTTCAAAAACCACATCCCAAGGAGTAAGCTCTGAATAAGCTAAGTCAACAGCTGTATTTAAGCGGCTTTTAAGCTTGTCAACAGCTTCAATGATGTAAGTGCGACCGATTATGCGAGATTGCTCATTTGAAGCTGTCACCAGGCTGTTAAGCGAGTTAGCAATATATTGCAGGTGACGATGAACAGGGCCAATCGAATCTATTTCCGATCTACTGTGTATGTCGCCATTAGGTTTGACGTCAAAAAGTGAATAGAAGTCGAGAGCGAGAGAGGTTAATGTCTTATAGGTCATGATAATTTATGGCTACCACATAAACGTTTTTTTGCAGCCTTTACATTCCCACTCATCGCCATTGGCATAAGTGGCAAGATAATTTAGATCGTCACAACCACACTCCGTGCAATAAGGATCGTCAGGCTCAGCCGTGACACTTTCACGCTGTAAGTCAGCTTGCTCTTTAGTTAAGGCATCTTTCTTAGTGAGATCGTCTACTTCAGGTGAATTGTTGACATGCTTAACCAGTTTGTCGACTACAATAAGTGACCAGTTATTACCGTGGCGAAGCTCAGCTACCTCCATTAACTGGGAAGCAAAAGCAATTTTAGTCGCCTTCGTGATAATGCGGCCAGACTTTAAATCGTCGACTTCTTCTTTTAAGGCGGCTACTTGTTTTAGTAAGTCATCAATCGTGCCTGAAGTTTCTGTTGAGTCGCTCATACAATCTCCCTAAATATTTGTTAAAATTATATCAGATAACTACATAAAAGTCAATTTAAAATAGGTGTTCCTTATTATTTCTGGGTAATAATGCGGGTGTAATGTAAAGATAAAAGCTATAGTAGTTAGTGGGTTGAATTGTTTTATATAAATTAAACGGTGAAATGGGTAATAAAATGGGTAGTAAACGCAACCTTATAAATAAATGGGTAAGTCTCAGGGTTGTAGGGGTATTTAATTAAAATGACTGCCAGTCAAAAAATGGATGACCTTTCTCATACAGCTTCCTGTCTTTCCACCCTCTGAAAAAAGGAAAGTGATCAACAATTTCCTCACCATATTCCACATAGTAAAGCCGGAACAGTCTTGCGGTTTTAAAGCCGTGTAGACGTGCCATCACAGAAGGTTTGCGATAACCAAAGCTAAATGTTTTACTTTTCTGCTTGCCCTCCAAGGTATAGTAAACGCGATATTGATATTCCGTGTAGAGATTCTTGGGAACAATTCGCTCCATATAGTGAATATAGTCCTTATGGTTTCGACTGTGACCAATGGCATTTTCAGCTGAACTGCGAAATTCATTACAGCGGGCAATCGCTATTTTCATCGTGTTGAGATAGCCGCCGTTCTTGCTATACGAAAACGAGTCTTTAAGCTGATTACCGTCTCGAGACACCCTCACTTGCAGGGATGTGTTGCAGGGAAAGCTAATGCAGTGCCCATCTTCACTTAACAGCTCAATAAGATCATCGGTTAAGGCTTCGCGTATATAATCTGGCATGCGAGCCATGCCACGTTTGTATTTTTTGACTTGAGTTTCCATTATTCATGTCCATCGTAACGTGTCGATAGTATAAGCTATTAACCTCGATGAGGTGGTGTAACTATATTCCAGTAGCGATAACACATCTTTCTGGCAATGGCATAACGTGTCTCATCAGTGATTTTACGCTTGTGTAGTTTGGGCGCAGATTTAACTTCAAACACGCGCCCCTTACCTGTTCGTGAATTTTCTCGATAAACATACAGGCCTGCATGACCGGGGATCTCACAACTGTCAGCTAATTTTTCAGGCATCAAAAAAGAGAAGTAATTGCAATGGGGTACGCCCTCAATAAGGGCTTCATGTTTTAATCGCTCGCCATAGGTTGGGTAGGTAAAGCCATTGTTAGTTTCAATGCCCGTCTCGATACGCATCGTTTTTTTGAAGTCTGCTTTAAAATCAGCTTTAGTCAGCTTGATTTCAACTTCGTCAATAAAGCCACTTTTTCTAATCCCTAATAGATCCATTTCATTGGACTGCCAATCTAAAAATATATTGGTGGCCAATAGCTCGTAACGCTCTTGTTTAGCAATATAAAATAAAGCCTGTAACTACTTAGCGGTCATTTAAAAAATACAACATAGAAAAAGAAGGCTCCCGCAATAACAACTGAACTAAACAAAGCCAGCTTTACGGCATAAACAGAGTGTTCTATCTGGTGCTCAATAGCGCTTTTTTCTTCATCTTTGTGAATAAAAGGGTTTTTATTTGTATTGGCATTCAATTTTAGTTTCCTGTAGTTGTTTAAAGGGCTTAGACTGTATTAGTTTTTCAAGTCTTAGCACCTCAAAAAGATAGGGCATGATCTTAGCATTGGTGTAATCATTGTTGCCAAAGTCTGTTCGTACATAGGTATATAGTTCATCGAGACGTTTGTTGAGATACGTTTCTGCTGCTTGAAGCGAACCCTTTAAATCGATGAGCGAGACGGATTTAAACGCGGTTCCTTCATCATTTTCCAGAACATTAATGGACTCCAATATTTCAAGTAAAATATTGTGTAATTTCACATCGCCATGTGAACTATTAACAACCCAAGGGTAAGCAGTATTAAAAGCTTCCCTTAACTCACTCATAGCGCGTTACCCGTAACATCTTTAACATGAAAGCTATGTCTCTTTTGCCGTAATTTTAATTCGGAGAAGCTTGGTAGGGATTGGAGTTGCTCTACCTTATGAAGTTCAAACAAATCTGACACAATACTGGTATTCACTAATGAGGGAATAGTGAGTGATGATTGAAAGGTATAGTGCTGATCAATCGCATCCTGATAAAAGTGCGTAAACAATTTAAAAGAGGAGAGTACAGATCCCGCCGAAACCAGTGTATTTAAATTCATCTCTTCAGGTGAGCCATCCTCCTGGAGGCATAAGAAATTTAATGATGATAAAATATTGGATAAATAAATGTGATCCTTACCATCGGGCGTGTAACCGATAAAGCGTTGATCTTCATCGATGCCGATAAAGCCTTGATCTTCATCGATAGGGTAAGCCTTTAGAAAGTCACAACGAAGCTGTTTAAAAAGCCCTTTCATGAAGCCATCCTGATCTTAAGTAAGGGATGGCACTGAAGGCCCTCAATAAAGGCAATTTCTAATAAGTTTGCCATAATAGACTGATCCATATTGTAAACTTTAGCCTCAATATAATCATCTTCAAGTCGACGAATAAAAAACGCCTTAAGATCCTCAAGTGAGGCTATTATTGAGCGAATATAATGGGCTTTACTTTCTTCATCAGCCTCCTTAAGCAAGTCAAGTGCGGCATAAGCATTATTTATGTGCATTATAACTTTATTATGCGCATTTTTAGAGTAACGCGACCCAAGATCAGATTGTAGCTGCTCTAAAGCTGACATCATAGTGTTATCTTCTGCACTCTGGACAGTAACATCGATGACCATGAGACTCAGGTTGCTGTGCTTGAACTTGATAGCTGACTACATGATTAGTTTTCCAGTCAAAGTCTTGAGCCGGCTTAATGGACTTACTGCCATCTTTTAATTCACACTCAAGCAATACATTGTCTGGAACAGGCTGCTGCTTTCCAGTATGGGCTGTCACATCACCTTCCATTAAATGCACATTTCTGAAAGACATAAAGGCGGATAAGTGGAATTGAGGGGGATCTTGGATAGTGATGCTGCAGATTGTGCCTTCTCGACCCTCGCTGTAAGCATCCGTCCAGAATTTGCATCTTACATCCTTCATGCGAGGATCTAATACATCGACATCTTGGACCATTAGTTTGAATTTTGGTGGCATCACTTACTCCATTAACAAGAAAGACACCTACAAAATGCGGGTGCCTTTTGGATCTGCTGTTTGTCTTTAAATAGAATCGCTGGCGATTGGTAATTTGGTCGTTACCCACTCGCCATCATAATTTTTGCACGCTGATAAGATTACGTTTTCCGTTCCATTCATATGTTTTGTTTCAACCTTGTATTTCACACAGGAAAGCAGGTTTTCACTGTACTTCTCAGAGGCGGTCAAGCTAAAATGAGTAGATGTATTGAGGTTATGCCATTCAACGACACGACCAATAACCACGTCACGATTTAAGAAATTAAACGCTTTAAGTAAGTCATCATCATCCATGCTGGCATGAATACTGTCACCAACATGTGTTCCCGCAACAACAGAGGCAGGTAGCTCAGTCGATGTAAGATCGGATGCTATTACAGATACAGATGCTGTTAATAAGAGTGAGGCGGTTAGTGTTAATAAGTTAGCAGTTGATTTCAAGTGTAGTTCCTAAGAGTTAATGTTGAGTTGATGAGAACATGTTACCAATAAATGATTAACATGTCAAGTTAAAAGCTGTGAGATTGACATATAATACAAAAATGTTATGATAATGCATTATTGAGGGCTAAGAGGATTTTCACGTCGCCCGAACGACTTACTATAGAGACCCGTCAGGGATTAACGCATGAAACGTATACTATTACCTTCGCTATTATTAATGACACTTCTCACTGCTTGTGGCGATGAGGCTCGTGAGCTAAAGCCGATTGATGAGCTGGTGGATAAACCTAAAGTAGCCATGACACACTCTGAAAGAGAATTAATTGAAGGGGCGCTCGCTCAGAAAAAAGATCCGCTTACGGTAGAGGAAATAGCCGAAACTGAAGGTAAGTTTACGACGCATACCGTAGGTGGTCGGGGAGTGGGATTTATTCCTGATATTATCAATATCGGTATTGATGATGTTATTTCATGGAAAAACATGTCTGGCCAGACAACGACCTCCGTTATTGTGCCAGAAGGTTCTGAAAGTTGGACGTCACTAATTAATAAGGATATGAAGGTTAAATTTACCGTGCCTGGGGTTTATCTATATAAAAGTGAGCCGATGGAAGCAATGGGGGCTTTTGCCACTATTGTCGTGGGTAAGCCCTCTTTAAAAGAGATTGTACAGATGGGCAAGGCTTACCGTGAAGATAAAGAAGGCTATATCTATTTGCACCTAAAGAAAACATATGAACATTTTAGGGGGTTGCAATCCATCGCTTCTAAGTAGGACTGGCTATCGGATTTGCACTACCTTTATTAGTGCGGTAATTGGCAACTGTGCTCGTGATGGAGTCCATGCCATCAATCTCATATCTGGTTTGATAAGAGGGTGAAGCGGTTGCGTTAATCATCCTTTCAACATGGGGTTGTGCCTCTTTCAATCCCAAGTTAGCAGACTCCCTATAATAGCTAAGCGCTGATTTTAGGTTTCTGCTTACACCAACACCTTCTTCGTTTAGCCTACCTAATTCAAATAAAGCCAGCTGTTTTAAGGTGGCATCTTCATTGGTAACAGATTCCAGTAAGTCGATAGCGCCCTCTGGATCGTTATTCAAGGTGTCTTTTAATAACGCAGAGGCAGCTGCCATTTTAAGCTTGTCTGAGTGAGGGTATTGATTGTTTGACAGCCATTGACCTACATCATTTAAGTTTAAGTCATTGAGAGTCAAATAGCCTTTATTATAAAAATTAACAGCGGTTAACCTGGCTGACTTCTCCACCCGTCCATCATGGCGATTGGCTTCAGTGTTACCTTCGTAATCAAGAGAAGCCATCGCGGCTACTGCTTTAATAATATAAGCAGGCATAGGGGATGGCGAACCTAACTTTTTATCATTTGCAAGGCGCTTGGCTATTTTAACCTGATAATAAAGAGAGATGAGTTTATGCTCACTCGCTTGAGCGCCTGAGATACTGTTAATATCAGTGTCCAATAGTTCCTTGTTCTCCCTAATGAAGTTAGTCGAATCTAAAATAGACGCCGCCTTATCCAGATCGATGCGACTTACATCTGTTTCATAATGACCGTCATCGGGAAAACTGCCAGATAAAAATAGTGTGGCGTAACTCACTGCTGATAGATTAGATTGCCTAACTCGAGTCTCAAGTGCACGCGACAGGGCTTCCGGTGATACTGAGACCTCCTTAATAAAGCCAGCGTAATACGCGTTTTCTAATTTTTTAGAAACGTAATGTGTATTGTTCGCAAGATCCATTGCAGCTAATTTGCTTAAGATCCCTTTTCCGTTTTTTGTATCATAAGAATTTTCATTTTTAGCGAGCAGCCTCTCAATAGCCTTCGATCTGTTTTCACCGCTTATGTCAAGAGCAAGGTATCCTAAATAAACGGAGTTAGCCGCGATTCTTGACGTGACTTTATCAAGGGAAGGCAAACTGTATACAGCATTAGCATGTTGCGTCACTTCAAATGCAGACTCATCCCCTATCCATGCGCTACGTTTTTCTGCTGCATCTTCAAGACCTCTTTCAATAACGTCAGAAGAAATTATTTCACTATCTAAGCGTGATAAATTGGCTAAATACTCTATTCTACATAGATCTTCTAACTTAAGGATACTGTCAGAGAGTGGAGCAAGTGATTTTAACTGGTTAATAATGCCATGCGCCTCGATAAGAAGATCTTGTTTTCTGTGGGTAAAAGAATGCTTATCAGCAGGGGAGGCGAAGTCCACGTCCGCATGGATCAGGAAGCTCGCTAAGGCATAGTTAGATTTTACATCACCTGTAAAGGCGGCTTTTCGGAGTAATCTTTCATTTAAGTCGAACCCGCCTGGAGTGATGTTATTTAAGTTAACCTCGTCAAGTAAGTCATCTACAGAGCTAAAGCCCAATAGATTGTTGCGTGCAAATGCTGCTGCGTCGTTAAGAAAAGCCATAATAAACCACTATTTTAGATAAGATTACGCCATTATACTTGATACTAAAGGGTCTTAATGTGAATCATATCGTGAATCACTATAAATAATGTATTTAACACATGATACAATAAAGATATTGACAAGATTCTATTTGTAGGGTAATATGTTCTCAGAAATCAAGGAGAAGCCATGACAGGCAAGGTCGTAAATATAATAGTGGCAATTACCTTTGGCATTGTAGTTCTTATTAGTTATTCCACATGGAGTGCATCTCAAGAGCGCACAGCATTAATGAATGAAACGCTTGAGCGATCAGTGCAGGAGACGGCACGGTTTGAAGCTAAAGTTATAGAAATATTTGCTGAACGAGAGACTGCTCAAAGAGAAAAAGAAGCAGCCAAAATAGAACAGGGCAGTATTAACAATGAAGGGAATTAACGATGCTTTCAACATTACAACATGTCGAACCTGAATTAAAAGAGGATAAAGGTGTGCAGGGCGGTAGCTGCAATCGAAGATCCTGTCAAAAGCCACAGGCTGTTTGGTTTAACCATTCAACAAGAAAATACTACTGCGGTCACTGTGCAAGAATGATTAATTCTGCAAACCGTGATGAAGCAATGAAGCAATTCGGTCATCTTTTGTGCACTATTGATGATGACGCGATAGAAGGTAACACCTAAACACCTTAAGGAAAGCAATATGATAAACAGCAAAAGCCTGATTGACTATGACAAACCTAAAACAATGGCACAACTAAAGAACCTACAGAAGAACTTTTATTATGTAATGATCACCTGCCTGACTCTTTCAATCGTCATGCTCTATATAGCCGCCTTTAGCATGGGATCATCTAATTTAGTGGGGTTCCTTTCCTTGTTTGGGTTTGCTGTTTTATTTCTTATGGGGGCTGTGTCCGCTATTAGGTTTTTTAGTTTTGGCGAGATATCAACTGAGGAGGCGTCTGTTATCCTGCAGATGGCTAAAAAGTTTCCTCAAGTTAAAAAATACATCAACCATCTCAACAAAAAACAAAACAGACGACTTACTTCTCATGAGGTCTTTATGATTAAGCTCTCTCTTCCAGAGCTACAGAGAAAAAAGTTGACTACAGCACTAAGCGAACTATAAGGAAATACGATGTTATCTACACTACTTAAAAGCGCCCTAATAGGCTTATTGCTATCTTTATCGGTACAAGCTCAAGACGTGGACTTATCTCCCCCTGGTGAGCTTATAGAGCGGTCTACATCAAAGATGTTAGTGCTCTTAGATGTCCATAAAGATGCCTTAAAAGAAAATCCAAGTTTAATCTATCCGATGGTAGAAGATAACTTAATGGAAAACTTTGATTTCAACAAGATGTCGAAGCTGGCTTTAGGTAAGAACTGGCGACGTGCATCAGTAAGCCAGCGTGATGACTTTACAGGTGCCTTTCGATTATTGTTACTTAGAACCTACTCTACCGCCTTACTCGAGTTTACCAATGAGACGGTTAACTTCCTGCCTGTTGTTGGTGATTTAAGCAAAAAGAAAGTAAAGGTTAAAACACTGATCTTACAATCAGGTGGACCTTCTATTCCGTTAGATTTTTCAATGTACCAAGGTAAAGCCAGTGACTGGCGTGTCTATGATATCAAAATAAGTGGCATCAGCATGGTCACTACGTATCGCACCACTTTTGCTAACATTATTAGAAAAGAGGGCATAGAAGGCTTGATTTTATCATTGATTAAACGCAATGATCGCCACCTATCTAATAGAACTGATATTGTTATTGGTAAAGAGGCGTAATGTCGCAAGCATTGGAACACGTTAAGCGCCTGGAATGGGCTGGCAACAGTTCAGATGATGTCGCGATAACGCTACATCTGCCAGACGACGGTGTATTTTTCCTTGTTAAGCATGAGGGGCAATGGTTTTTGAATAATGAACTCATGAACTTTGCTAAGGCTTCTCGTAAATGGGGGCTTTCAGTTGTTATGTCGACAGTAGATGGCACATCCAGACTGCCAGAGATAGATGATTATTTAGAGCAGCAATTTAACAATGGAATTAAGGCCGGCCTGTTTAATAATGAGCAGCCAAAAAACGCTATGGAGATCCAATAATGAAAACAGTTATCGCACTATTATTAATATTTATCTTGTTGGCAGTGCTAACCCTGACGGACGAAGTGAAAATTTCAAACTTGCCCGAAGCAGAACGTGCACAGCTTATTGTTAATCAAAAAGCAGAGCGAGAACAGGAAAAAGCCTTGCAGCAAGCCAAACTGGCATTGCAAGAAACGAAAAAAGAAGAACTTAAAGTTTTAGTAGCAAAGCCGTTTAAAGACGTTGACACCGCAGATAGAGCCAACTGGGTAATGGGGAAATTAGATGTAGTGCGGTTGATCACGTTCTTTATTGGTTTTGTCTTTTTAACGATTGGGATTAACGTCTTCTTTAAGGCGCGAGCGGGAAAATACTAATATGGAGAAAGCGATGAGACGTAACAGTCAAGCAATAGAGTCAGGGTTCACCTTGATAGAGCTGGTAATTGTAATTGTTATTTTAGGGATCTTGGCTGCGAGCGCCCTGCCTAAGTTTGTCGACCTATCTGGCGAGGCAAATGAAAGTGTAGTGAAAGCAACCTCCGCAGCATTTAAAGTTGGGGCAAATCTGGTCAATATGAAATGGCGCGTATCGGGCAAGAACCAGGCAGCACTCAACTTAATGAAGGGGGCAGATTCAGTTACAGGTGAAGACTTGTCGGTAAATCAATATGGCTGGCCAGCAGATTCTCGCGGCACCAGCTTAACACTGAATACAACCGCAGACTGCATTGACGTGTGGAATTCAGTGCTGGATGCGGGCGCACCTGTAGTAGCATCTAATGCCGATGAAGATTACCAGGCGGTGTATACGGGAAGTAATACCTGCTCGTACATCTATCAAGATGATCCTGGTTACAGCATTACCTATGATTCAAGAACAGGTACAGTTGCAACTATGATTTAAGGCGCCCATTGACATAGTGTGAGTTTTAGTTATATTATGCTTATAATACAATTATAATAAAGTTACCTATCATGAATCTATTTACCCTCAGCACACTGTCTTTAGCGTTGTTAAGTGCGTCCGCTTTTGCTCAATATGAAATACGCATGCCAACAGGGAGTATTTCAGTTTCAAGTCCATCTGAGCCGACTGGTCCGACACCAACACCACCTTCGTTCACACAAGCTCAGGCTGAAGCTGCTTGGACGTCATGGGTAAGTTCAACAGGTAACGGGAACTTTGATTGGGCAAACATAAGCATCAATACAAACAGCGCTTCTGTAACCAATAATCCCGATCTTAATGCGATCTACTCCAGCTTTGCTTATTTACCGAACGAACAGTGGCCGAGTACAACGCTATCAGGCTATATAAGTTTTACCAATAATAATCTTACTGATCTTTCCTTTATGAAAGGTGTTACTTCTATTGGTAGTAATTTGTATTTGAATGATAACAGCCTAACACAAGTAGACGGGCTTGATAGTTTAGTCACAGTAGGCAGTCATTTTCACATCCATAATAACTCGCTAACCAATGTTGACGGTCTAATGAGTCTTGAATCAACAGATGGAAACCTTTGGCTTCAGAATAACAATTTAACCAATCTGGATGGATTATCTAACTTAACGTCAGTAGGTCGCTCATTAAGGATATATGACAACCCTAACTTAAGTGACATATCTGGATTGAAAAACCTTGCCGAAACCGATCCTTTATCAATCAATGGCGATGACGGTGTTTACATTGCCAGCTCACAAACCTTTACCGTGAAAGCACCATTCGGTTCACCCTTTTGTGATGCTGTACTTTTAGGTGCAGTGAAGATGTACAAGGACTTCGTATTAATATCTGATAATCCAACAACGCAAGCATTAGTTTGCCAGTAGGCACGCTAATGTTACTTGGCATAGCGACAGGAAGTTAAGTAGGAAATAAGCTGTCTGAATGCCGATTAAAGGCAACAACCCGCTTGAGCAGTCTCATTAAAGAGATCTCCACCTCTTCAGGCATGTCAAGGTGGTGATTCTGGTCAACAATGACACTGACGTCTTGATATGAATCAATATAAATAGGCGCAAGACTGCTCATCATCTCAAGCTCGTCAATTCGCGATTGAATAATTGTTGCTCTATCAATGTTTTCAGGTCTGCGTGCCTGTTCAGTACAGTAAATAAGGCTGGTTTGGATCTTGTTTAAATTCTGCGTTAACGCTGCAATGTGATCGTCAACATCGGTCACTGTCAAGGAGGCAATATTCATGCTGTTCTCTGGTAGTTTAAGTTTGAATATAATAGTGTAACATAGGTATAATATATAAACAAAAGATTGACAAAAGAGAATATATGACCTATAATGCATTTTACTTACGGAGAGTCCCATGCAAGCCTACATTAATAGTTCAATTGGTATTCGCACCCAAGACATGAGCGAGGCGGACTACGACGCATTTAAGGCGCGCTTAGAGGTTGTTTATCAAGCGCAAATGAAAGCTGCAAAAGGACATCGTCGATTATCTCTCACTCTTAACTGTTGTGGCGAAGATTACGGGGATGATCAGTATGGTGAAATTATTGAGCTTAGATCCGTAAATAATCCCTTTGCAGAAAAAGGATCACCTCACTTTATTAATAAAGCATTGATTACCGATGCAACATGGGAAGCCGATGAATTTGATGAGATCCTCAAAGACTTCGACTTAATGAACTATAAAGATAAAATAGACTTATATATCTATTGCACAGAATATTAAAGGACACTTAATTATGCATTTTGAACAACTACAAGTAGCAAAAGCAAATAACACCCTCATCTTAGTTCAGTTGGAAGAGGGTAAGCACTATATTTACTCGGTTGAGAATGGTGTGCAATATAAAAAAGAAGCTCAGGACATTGAGATTGTCTCAGGTATATTTTCTCTCCCTGACTTCTATGAGGGCGAAGAGGGAATGCAGTTTGATGAGCACGGCAAATACCCTGATCCTGAAGACAGGGTCTCAGGCTGGTATTTGTGCGAAATTGATTACGATATGATTCAATTTATTTACTACTGGGATCACGCTTTGCAACGATTTTATGCCAACGGGGACCAAGCGCCCTTAATTGAACAAGAGTCCTATGAGTATATTAGTCGGCAGCCGCTTGACTTGAAAAAGCTATGCAATGATCACCCGATTAACTCGATCAGTAAAGGTGCAAAACTATCATGGAACTAAAACCAATCATTGATGCTCGTGATCACTTTGAGGAAGCCCTGGAACACCTTATTCAAGCGTCCATCAGCCTTCAGCAGGTAGAGGGGATGGAAACAAGTATTAAAGAAGTCAAAGAGAATATTGGCGATCTTTCAATGACAAGGGCTATTCTGGACAACTTTATTGCCTCTAACGCTGAAGCTGACACACCCAAACCATAGCAAACAAGGAGCACTAACATGGCTGAACTTATATTAACCCAAGAAGAAAAAGACGCACCAAACTATATTGACTGGAGCGATGAAGCATTAGGTAAGCTGGTTAAAAAGACAGCTTTACGTGTGCAAGATGAAGAAGGTATGGATTCAGCCTTCTTAATAACAGCGTGTAAGCTTTTAATTGATGGCGCACTACGCAAAGGCTCAGCAGAGTCAGAATTCACCTTAGACGGGCTTACAGAGTCGAATGGTGACGCTTTAGGTGACTGGAAAATTGTGGTCACGCGTGAAGATATCGAAGATGAAGATGAAAACGACAGTGAGCTGCCTGTAGAAGAAGCCAGCCTCATGAAAGCCATTGTAGAGATGCCTTTATCTGGAGAGTGTAGACTTGACATGGATAAGCTGGATAACATCTTTAATAGCCATTGCCTTATTTCACGCTACAAAGATGACTATCAATTGATTCAAGTTCACTCACAAAGCGCACTTAAAACATTATTGAAGATCTCTATTTCAAAACAAGATGCCTTGTCTATTATTGAGGCTCACAACTTGCAAATGGAAAAGTCAGGGATATTCTCCTGCGCTGAAAGCTATAGACTTCCACAGTGATGTAAAGATTACGCATTAAAGTGTAAATCATATTGACACGTCAAGTTTAATTTGATAATATGTTCTCAAGTTAACTATTAAGGAGAGAGGAATGTCTGGTAATTCAGAGAAGATAGGCAGTATGACGGTTTTTAATGTTTTATTTTCCATCCTTATTGTGGGCATGATTGGGTTAGGGTTTTATTTTAATTCGATTATCGATAAGATGGATGCAGATCTTCAGAGTGCTTACAAGGAGGGAAAGCATCTTCGTGAGACGCTTCACGGTCAAGATCAAGAGGACTTTAAAAGAAAAGTTACCCTACTTAAAAAAGAGATGCCGACATACAAGTCTGAGGAAGACTTTATTAGTTCTGAGCGGGCGGCGTCCATTTCAACTGCTGCCTTTAGAACATGGGCAGACAAAGGAATAAGACTACTCTCTGCTCAAGGCTTCCAGAGACTACATGTTAGGCTGGGTAACTTCTACAGTGATCGAGAGCTTGGCGCGATGGAAATGGGTAGCTCGTTAATTGAAAAAGAGTTGGTCAAGATAGCTTCAGAAAAAGGCTATTCTCTCGAGTGTTTTGCAAAAGATCATACGTGTGACTTATCTTGGAATAAAGGAATAAAATAATGGAATCTAAACCCTCTTTTGAAAAATTAATAGGCAAGCATATTATCTCTATCTCAGTGGCAGTAGCTATCCTGTTATTTTTATGTTCCGCTCCTTATATTTATGGCCTCAAGTCGAGCGTGAGTGATGCGGAAAAATCGGCTCATACCTCCTTGCTGGAAGCAATGGGCTATGTTTATGAAGACATTGACTATAAGAAGAGTAATGGGAGGTTTTACTCGTACCTTCGTTTGGAGCAGTTCTATACCGTAGAGCAGTTAAAAACAGAAACCGCGCTTGAGCGTGATTTAACACGTAATCTCAAGGAGAAAGGGTATGCCATTTCATGCGAAAACCAATATAGCGATAAAGACGAGAAGCGTTTAGTTGACAGGTTGTGCATCGTTACATGGGGCTGACAAGTAGATGGCGTAAAAATTACGAATAAAGTGTAAATTATATTGACGCGAGTGTCTTAATTTGATAACATGTTCTCAAATTGATTGTTAAGGAGATAAGAATGACTGAAGCAAAAAAAGAGTTGAACAACCTAAGAAAAGACGTGCCTATTGGCTTGTCAGTGGGGATTGTGCTTTTTCTCATTTTAATGGTTATGATCTTGAATAATCGATGGGATATTGACGCATTAAAAAGTGAGCCCGCAAAGGAACATCGCGCTCAAGTAGTTTATGATGGCTCAAAGATTTATAAACTGAACGATATTAGCAATCATGACCCTGCAGAGCTGTTAACGGCAGACATGGCGAGAGATCATGGTGTTGAATTATTTCGCTATGAATTTGTAAAAAGCGTGCAAAGGAAAGCGGACAATTTGCAGTTTAGTATGGATTTAAAGTTAGGTGACTTCTATACTCAAAAACAACTTAAAAGCTTTAAAAAGACACCTTCCCTTATTGAGCAGGAACTTGTTAAGGTCTCGTTAGAGCTGGGCTATGAAACAGAGTGCGTTAATGGCTTTAAATCTGACAAGAAAATGTTAGTAGAACGTATTTGCACGGTATCGTGGTAGAGCTTGCCATGACTAAATCACGTACGCCCAAATACCGAGCCCACGCTAAAGGAAAGCTATATTATTCTGGTAAAGATTTTAGAACCATCCCTGTAGTCAGTCAGCCTATCAGCTTAAAAGATGGCGATATGCTGATCCATTTTGATTTGAGTCAGTTTACCGGTGTTACCGATCACCAGGGCAAAGATATCTATGAACACGATATTATCGAAGTGGAGATGTATGGTGAAAAAAGACATTGGGTCGTCGCCTACGATCCAAACGATAATGGCTATCCTGCTTTTGATCTTATCAACTGGAGTGGTGAGAGCAATGGCATAAGTCACGTCCTCGCTGCTACTGACTTTGCAGTCGAAGTGGTGGGTAATATATTTGACGATCCTGAATTAGCTGAAAACATTAAAAAGAAAATAATTTTAAATTAATTAAACAATACTATTTAATATTAATAGACAATACTGTTTAAGAGGCCTATTATTAAATAACAACTTTATTTAAGGCGCCCTCATGAACGATTACGTCATTACCCTCCATTCTGATGGTGACTCAATGGTCATTATCCCTATTACTGCTGATAATTCTGAGCTGGCGGTTGAACAAGCGATTAAGGCAACGCAGAAAGACTTAGAGGGCGTCCACGATACTATGCCGGAGATCTATATTGATTTAGTCGAGCATTATGTTAATGGTGTGCTGACCAATATTGAATTTGATGCAGATGATGTTAGCGGTGACGGAAAGACACTGTACAGTGTCTTATTGCACGCTGACGGCGACTCCCCTCAACGCATGAACCTTAACGCAGACAGTGCAATTGATGCTGTTGACGCGTCAATTGAACGCGTTCTCGAACAGTCTGGAGAGGAAGGTGAGATTTGCGACGAAGTATCGGAGGTTTACATTGATGCGGTGGATAAATACACCGATAAAGGTGTACGTATTACCGCTGATGATGAACCCTGGTTTTCAGATCCCAATTTAAAAAGCACCCCAATATTAAAATTTTAAAGTTTAAAATATCCAAGGAGTGGACTTGTTATGGAAAACAAAAAAGAGAGCTTCCTAATTAGGTGGCTTAAAGCGTTAGATCATAAGCTTACTTATGACCGCTACAGCGTGATTAAACCAAAGCCAAGCAAAGTAAATAAAAACCTGCATGGCGCTGAAGGCACTATGAATTCAATTGCGCGAAAGAAAGGCGAACCCAGAGCGGTGATCCCAGAAATAAAGGGTAAACCTAAGGCTTAAATTTAGTATTGCCGCTTACTTCAGGTACAGCAGCATCACCCTGTTTAGCTTCTGCAGCACGCTCTTCTAAAACACGCTGATAAACTTCTTCACGATGAACGGTTACGCTCTTAGGGGCATCGACGCCAATTTTTATTTGATTTCCTTTAACGCCTAAGATAACGACTTTTACATCATCATCAATGATAATGGCTTCTCCGATGTTGCGTGTTAATATAAGCATGATAAGCTCTTTAAATTAAGTAATATAAAGCAACTATTATAATTCAATGTCAATATAAACTGAGGTCATTATTAAATATTTCTCGACCCGTTTAGTTTACTAAAGTTTACCTAAACCGGTTTAAAGGGTGTTACCTTCCTCTGTTATAGTCAGGTTGCCAAAGTAGATCTTAGCCTCCGGCGACTTAGATAGCTTATCTCTTAAATAAGCCGCTATTCTACGGTCAAGATCACCTTCAATGATCGTAACGTTATGTTCGGGCAATTCTACCATACCTTGATATTTATCTTTGGCAACAGTCGCTAAATTAGTTAATACCGAATCAACCATGCTATTGCCAAACTTATTGGCAGCAGCCCCTTTTAATAAAGGTTCTACTTTCTCGGTCTCAGGCTTCTGATCTGCTTCGTTATTTGGAAAGAATAGGGCTTTAATTGTTTTTTGTAATAATTCCATAATCTAAGGCTTCATCCTGTGATTAGTTAATTGTGCAGAGTCACAGGGTTCAATATCCAGTAGCTCATCCAATTGTGAGCTTTCAGGAGATGAATACATATATCCTGTTACACCGGTGCCACCAAACTCACAAAATTCAATAAAACTATCTTGTTCAATGTCGTACTGGCAAAAGGTGCCTTCTTTATTAATGCCAAAAGCTTCAACACCTGACTTCAGCATCACTACCATGTGCGTATCTTCCTTAGGCAGTCCCAAAGCCTTAACGCTTTGCCATTGTAAAGGCATAATGCCGCTGGTTAAGGTGGCAAAGTCACGATCGGGGCTGTTCACTAAACTCTCAATAGAAGATAAGGCTTTATCCACATCTGGATCGAGGTTTCCCCATTTAATCCGAGCAAGGGATGCCGCTTCTCGTGCCGCTTTCTCAAGTTCAATAATTTTGGTTTGCAGTTGTGCTAATTCATGTGACATGGGTTAAACCTCTTTATGTGTGGATAAGGACTGGAATATTTGTGAGTCTCTCATGGTATTGCGTGAACCTTCACGTGCGATCCAGTCAACAACAACAATATGATCGTAGATTACAACCTGTCTTGAAGCCATAACAGCACTCAAGTAGGCATCAACGTCGGGATCGCTTTTCGAATTTAATAAAAATGCATTCATTTCATGAGAAGGTTCGTAAAACCTGCTTAATTGAGTAGACATACTACTGGCGCTTCCGCCAAAAGAGACAAATATAAGGAGCACTGCAAAACAGACGAGTACATCGATCCCCATAGAAGTGTATTCAATAAGATCTGTGCCAAAAAAGAGGTAGAGTAAGCTTATAAAGATAATGAACGTCAATATCGCTGCATATCTAAATCTTAATCTCTGACTGCGAAGTCCCACTTTTATCGCGTCAATCTCATCTTGAGAAGTAATAGGCTCTTTTATGTTAAATTTAGTGTTCATTACTGACCCTTTGTTAGTTCGGTACTTTCATCTTGCGTGAAATTATCAGCCCAATGATAGATTGCATCACAATCGTACTGGGTAAACCTGCGAGTATGGGAAACCTTGCTCATATGCTCTGCTGGGATCTTAAATGTTGCCCAAATATCCAAGCGATGTGCCATGGCCTTTGTGGGGATCTCAAACTTACCCAGAGCGTGACGTTGAAGTCCATATTGAACAAGACTGAACAGCATCACAACAACCAAAAAATTGAGAATGATATTATCAAAAGGACCTATAACAATAGCGCTTAAATTTAACACGGCCCACTCAACTGTAGAGATAAAAGAGAGTATTAATGCCCATCTCCATCGCTTCGTCATCGCAGAACGCACTCGCTTAAGCTTGTCCATGTCGGCTTGCGAGCCAATTAGTCCACCCACCCTTAAGGGTAACTTAAGTTCAGTCATCATCTTCTTCTCCATGTATTCTGTCAAAAGCCGCCTGAGGATCGTCCCCAGCAAGCTTGGCCAGTTCAGGGGATAAGGCATTCATCGCATTCCACGCTTGGCGAACAGCTTTATGATTTTCCTTGAAATAATACGTAGCCGTTAATTCTTCAAGGCATTCTTGTAGACGTGCATCATTAAGCTCAGGTATTTCAGCTTTAGGCACATATTCAATGCCATCGATAATCACCTTCATGATGCCGTCTCTCTTGAGAAAGCATGCTTAAAAAAGGCAGCTTTATGCTTGTGTTCACTATTTTTCATAGCCGCCATCAACATAGTAAAAAAGCTTACTATTAATAAGAGCTTAGCGCTCAATCTATATAAGCCATCTACTGTTGCAGGATCCATTAATAAGATAGGGGTAGATAAGATCCAGAAACCTAAGGCTAAAAAGAAAACTTTAAACCAAAAAGAGACCTTCTCTAAATGTAGATCAAGCTGCCTTTGATTTTTAGTTGTCATGTTTATACAGCTACCTTAACTTTAGAAGGCGACTGAGTGTGTTGTAAGGTGCCTTTTTCATGAGAGAATCCCATGTAATGTTCAATTTTCTTCTTCTTTGCTTCAATGGCGTCTCGATCGTATAAGCCGTCTAATACAACGCCGTGCTCTTGCATGCATTCTAAGACGCCCATTAAATCGTTTACTTCTTGGACAAAGTCCTGAAGGTTATTGGTTGGTGAGTCAGCAGGCCAAACCATTTTTTGTCCAAAACGTAAAATCTTAGAGGCAGCCATACCGACTTCTAAACCCTCTTCATTTGCACATACAAATAAATGCTCAATCGTATCCATCATTTTTCTCCTTGGTAAAGTACCCATGCCATTATTTCAAGCATTGATACGGTGTGTGATTTTCGGCGGTCATGTTCAATTAACTCACCTTGCTTATCGTAGTCCTCGATAGTATTAACCTCGTCAAAGGTGACCGTGCTATTGGCGACTACAATATTCTCAAATTTAGATTCAAAGTACTCAGCTTGAGCCGTACCGCTTAGGTACCGATATAAAAGATGCTGAATTATTTCTGTATTGTTCATATTGAGTCCTATAGATCTGCAAATTTAGTTTTAAGGAATACTGCTCTAAAGGCGGATACAACATAATCAATCGGATAGATGTGAGCGTAAAAGATAATAAACAACACTAAATTAACCGGCTCTTCAGTAATGCCTTCTTTAAAGGCTTGCTGTGTTTTCTTGTGAAATAAAAGCCACATGAAATGAGCAACTAAACCCGTTAATAAGTACGCGTGATAACCTGAGAGCGAATCCATTACGCCACCTCATCAAGATCGAGGACAAGCTTAGTAAGGTGCTCAATGTCAACATGCTCTCCAAAATTAGCCATCACAATAGCGCGCAGCATCGTCTCGAGTGGCTGAGTTCCATTCACAGTGGCGGTGATGGACTTATCCTCGTTACTTGCCGTCAAGGTGTAACCATTATCTATTGAATAGCTGGTGGACACGTTAAAGGCAAAGACTAAATTCAACGCTTGTGCATTACCCCTATTTGACTCCTCAAGCGGCTGGTATCGACCCGTCATGCTCTCAATTAAAGCATGTGGGCGTTTATCCATGTCCACCAATATAGTCTTAATGGATATGCCCATTAGGTGTGCACAGGCAAGACTAAGCTCGCCATGTGTTAAGTCTTTTATAAGAGTAGTCATAATACTGCATTCCTTTTTCAATGTTTATAATAGTACTATGTTACACAGTCAAAGTCAAGGTAAAAAGATAATAAGTTATCATTGACTTTTGCTAACATCTGTAGTAGTATGTGCTCTAAATTAACCCCCTAAAGGAGTCGGTATGTCTACACAGGTTATTGACGCAAGTTCATTATCTACCCTGCGTCGTGTCAATTTAAAGTCTGCTATGAACCACGGTGATTTAAAACGTGTATCAGAAGTGCTTAACAGAAAACCTAATTATTTATCTCAGTTATTTAGTTTAAAGTCAGCTCGAAAGATAAGTGATGACTTGGCACGTAAAGTGGAGTCTGTTTTAGGGTTGGAGAAGTATCGTTTAGATACCCCTATTGAAAGCCTTCTTCCTCTTATTAAGGTGTCTCATGAAGATAGGGCAACTATTTTAAATGCAGTTTTGTCTCAGTTTGATCAAAGCTACTTGCGTCATGGTGTGGTCTTTGATTTTGAGTTGCCTTATGGCGCTAAAGCGGACATTGCTGTATTGCAATCCAACACAAATCCTTTTGCAGTTATTCAAACGGCAGAGTTAGACGCCACTGATTTAGATGTGAGCTTCATTCGTGATCGCTTGTTTAGTGCACTTTTATTGTCTAAGGCGCCTGTGGGGGCTTTAGTTGTCGTTCGAGAGGGTAAGTTCTCTATTGAGGCTTATCGTGTCGCTATGGGCGATATGGACGCTATAGAAGGACTGTTGCAGGTCGATAAGAACGGTCAATTCTTAAAGGGACAAAGCAATGACTGATCTGATTAAATATCTCACTGAGAGAGCGCCGGCTGTGTCACTTATGGCTCTGATCGTTCTGGTCTGTTTATCCGTTTGGTTTGTTAACTCTGATAAAGTTTACCCACCTCTTCCTGATGCAAAAGAAGCTAATTCCAGTGCACTTTCTGACTTCAAGTCTGAGATTAGAGAGCAGTTATGGGATGCCATTAAGGATGACAAAACAAGTCTGCATTTAAGGGTACATGATTTTTATGCTCCCCGTGATCCATTAGGTGGGTTAGAGGGGCTTATTAACTCCCAAGTAGAGGGTAAAGGATACGAAGTGGAGTGCATTGAAAAGATAGAGGATCACAGGAACTATTCAGGCTGCACGGTTCGTTGGGATTTTGTCGTCATCGATCCTACTGAAGCGTCGGACACGGCCAACAACCAAGAGTGAAGTCATAAATAAGGAATAAGACAATGAAACAAGAAGTCATAAATAATAATACGATCGGCACCCATGTTAAAGCCATTCTCTCTATTTTAAAAGAGCGTTTGGGCGTGAGCAAGCTTAAAAAAGCAGCGGTATTCTCAGGTTGGTATCTTCTAATGAGTTTGAATTATTTACTGACGGGTACCACTGTTTATTATTTAGCTAAGAACTGCCTCTTTATTGGAATAGATGAAACGAATATCGGGCTCTCATTCCTTTACTACTTCTTTATCATCGTTGTATTGAATATGTTTGCAAACTTAAAAGCTAAGTTGGATAAAAAACTGGATCGTACCGACAAGAAGGATGAAGCATGAATATTGCAGACGAGTTACGAAAAGCGCAGCAACAAGCACGTGAACAGGGTGAAGTGTTAACGATGGATTCAATCCTTGTGCTGGTGGAAAAGTTCCAACAGGTTCTGGATGACGAAATAACAATCTTGCATGGCATTATCGATAAGTTCCATGAAGGATCAGATCTTATTGAAACAACACGAGAAGACACCTTTAGCTATAGGGAAGGTATCAAGTCACTTGAGCAAGCACGCAAAGACATTAAACAACTTAATAAGAATAAAGCTGACATGACAGAAGTTGTCAACACGCCTTCTGTAGGTGTCGCTTAAATGAATCAAGCCAACGACAAGATGAAGGCAGTGATAGCGTCACATACAAGAATGGTTGAGATATTCCATAGTGTAGAAGGACAAGCGCAGTTAGCTAATGTATTGGTAAGTCATATAGATAGATTAAATGATCCTTGTCCGGTAAGCGATCCATTGGAAAAGATTGTGTCAGATTTGTTAGAAGCGTATGACGCAGTTATGCAAAGCGATAAGCAAGAGCGGAATCAGTTACATTCATTCCCACCTGTTAAGGAGTTAAAAGCACATGGCGAAAAGTAACGAATTAGAGGATCCAGCGGTTAAGCTGGAGGAGCGTGGGCGCAAGAAAAAAGCTAAACTACGTAAATCCCTCTTAAAGAAAGATAATGTAGCACGCATCTTAGATATCTTTGATGAGATAGACCGTTTTGGTGAGGAGCTTACCCGCCAAATGCAAGTGCATGATAATTTTGTACTTCGCGACAATGATAAGTCTATTTTAGGGGTGGGATCCTCACCTGCCCACGTGTGGAACAATATTATTGAGACGCAAGGGTATGATAAAGCGCAAGGCATGTTCCTTGATGAGCGTAGTGACGAACTTCCTTATTTCAGATTAAGCACTGGCGCCGCACTTGAGATTGAGCTGGGTTTAGATCTCTCAGACAATACTCAGTTTAAACGCTTTATCTTGGCGTGTTCTTTTACTTCTTTGTTGGAGACGTTTGAGCATAGCGTCAATGAAATGCTAAAAAAACTATCCTCAAGCGATATTAAATTAAACCTTACGTGTAGGCAGTCAAGTGATACGAGTGCAGATGAGTTGCTTCTTGTTTCTTACGGCATGGGTTTTACCCGTTTAGAACTGGGGGTTACGGGTTTTCACGAGTACACAACAACAGGTAAGCCACACCTTGCTGCAATTAGGGCGTTAAACGTTAATTTTAATAGCTTACTTGAAGCTGTAATGGGCAATAAGTTTGAATCTTTATTAGATAAATTAAATAAAGCACGTAGCCATCGTATGGCGGCCAATAATGAAGGGTCAACACAACAAGGAGATAGCCATGAACTCATCGTTCATTGAGATATGTGATCAACAGAAGATGGTAGCGAGGATTTCTGAGTTAGGTAAAGATCAGGGAACCCAAGTTAAAAGCTTTTTGAATATGAATGTTCGAATAAAGCTTAAGCGAAAACCAGCAGATCTTATTAAGAGCGAAGGGATCTTGAGTTTAGAGTTTCCTAACTTTAAAGAAGTGATAGACACTGTTTTTAGTGACTTAATGGTTAGCAGTATGAGTGATACCAAAGGTATTTATTTCACCCCTTTATTGATGGTGGGCGATCCTGGTATTGGTAAGACCTATTTCACTAAACGATTAAGCCAAGAATTGGGGCTTGAAGAAGTGGCCATTGATTTATCAACATCAACCTCCACTATGGTGTTGACGGGATCGTCTTCTAAATGGGGAAATTCTGCGCCAGGCGCTATTGCAAAAACCTTAATGAAGAGTAAGATTGCTAATCAAATTATTCGCCTTGATGAACTGGATAAGACAGGGGAGTCAAAAGGTCAGTCTGTTTCAAATTCATTAATCAGCTTACTGGAGCGTCATTCTTCAGCTGAGTTTGTTGATGAATGGCTGGAGGTGCCGATTGATGCATCTCATCTAAGCTATTTAGCAACAGCCAATACACTTGAAACCATTGAGCCTCACATCCTATCTCGTTTTAACGTGGTTAAGGTTGAACCCTTAACGGCAAGCGAAATGGAGCGCGTAGTTCCTAATGCTTACATTAATTTACTCAAAGAACTTGAGATTGATAACTTTACAAAGTCTCTCTCGAAAGAAGTGGTCGTCGCATTAGCCTCTTTATTAGATGTGAGAACACTGAGAACAGGCTTAATGTCCGGCTTAACAGCCTGCGTTAAACGTAACGGCAAGAAGATATCCGTTAAAGATGTCACGCCTTATGTAGAGGGTGTTGAAAAAGAAAAACGCGAAAAAAAACGTGGCATGGGTTTTCATTAAAGTGGGTCGTAAAGCCATAAGAGAGCACATCAGACAGGGCTGGGTAAGAGATCGCTTACTCGCTGTTGGGACGCTTTTCTGTACTCACACCTCTGGTATTTATGTTGAGTTGCGATCCCTTAATAGAGGGGTGTGCATTGTAAAGGGTGACACGATTTTAGGCGTAGGTTTTACAAAACTGGAAGCCTGGAATGATTATGAAAGAGAATGCCCTCATGATGCTAAAGACCTTTTTTTAAAAGGAGATACGGATTGCTTTCAAGCGATAAGCAAACAGGCAGTCGCCTTTAAAAGACAGGGCGGCATATTGGATTACAGCAATAAATTTGATGGCGTCATTTTATCCCCAGACGTTAGTTTAGAAAAGATTAAAAAAGAGGCTAACAGTTTACTTGAGTTAATCGATCTTAAGGGCGGGAGGTTTAAATTAAGGTTCGCGCTTTGTAGTTTTGATTTGGAGCAAGCGTATCGTCAGCCTATTTTCTCATTAATTCATGATGAAAAAGAAGTGTCCTTGCCAATGGCTACCCCTCAAAGCTCACTTCCCATTTCAGCTTACAGAACGCTACTGACTCAGTCCATGTCATTGATGATTTCTTATTTTATTCGCGACGATGATAAGTTGCATGACTATCTGGGTCAAATAAATGACTTGTTTTGTGGTGCCAGGCCAGATTATCGTGAAGCGCCACTCTTGCATTTGGTTTTTTGACTTTGAGCCATTTAAAAGACAGCTGGCTTAGAGATGAAAGAGTCGGTAAGACACTAAAAACGCTCTTTAGCTTGTCTGTCGAAATAACCGACAGACTAACCCGCATAGGTAAGGTTATTGAAGACTCCATTGGTCTGGCGGCATATGAAGTTGACGCGGAAACCAATGTGGATCAATGGCATGCTAAATTGGAAAAAGAAGGCTATCTAAAAGCAGCTAATTCATTTCTGGATGTTAAAAAAGAACCCTCTGAGTTAGTGTTCAGTCCAGAGGCGCTGCATAGCGACATTATTGATACCGTTCAGCGGTATTTTAAGAAAGCTAACGAGCAACTATCCGTCTTGGAGCAGTATGGCGCACCAAAGACAGCGCTATTTATGTTCCCGGAAGATGTCAGTAAGATTGGGCACCTTGCTATCAATTTTAACCCACATATTCATATTGCTTACCCTGATGATGAGTTTTGTAGGATCACCTTAGATGACAGCTTGATTTATATGCACGCATTTCCCAGTAGTAGCTCCGCAGATATTGGGCGGGGATATGAAACCCTTATTTTGACCTTCCTGTCCACGTTTGATGATGCATCAGTAGATGTGGCGACTGCTCGAGCTGACAAAATAGAGTCGGGATATATTAAGCCATGGTAACGCTATTTTTCCACAGAAAAGGATCTTTGTAATGGAAGATGACTCTGTAAAGCACGATATTATAGATCTTACTGAACGATACTGCATGCAGCTTGCTGCTGAAATTAATAACTCACCTCTTCACGATCAGTCAGGGGTGAAGATCTGCTTCAGCGTAAAAGAGATTTGTGATAACCACTCATTTGCTCTGGCGTTTAATTTCTTCGGAACAGAGGGGGATGCTTATATAGTTAGCACCGTTCAAGAAAAGTGTATTTTTAGATACAAAACCGATCCATCAACCCGGTCGAACGAGCTTTCATATGGTCTTTGTACGCAATCAAATGTCTAAGGATGACTACGAGTTAACGATAGACAAAATACAAGCTAAACTTCAAAGCGAAGGTCTGGGTAGTTGACTTAACCTTTTTGAGGTAAACCTCACGAATTAAAGCTTCCTTATTTGCTAATATAAAGTCATCTTAATTATTAAAGACAGGCACGGTAATGAAAATAGAATTAAAAAGCATTAAAACCTACCCAGCACTGAGTGAAGAAACAACAGCCTACAGTGCCACCGTTTACATTGACGGTAAACGTGCTTTTGCCGCTAAAAATGACGGACGAGGGGGGAGTGATTCCTTTTCACCGTTCAAAGCATCCGGATACAAGTTAATACAAGAGGCGGAAGAGTATGCTGCCACATTGCCTGATAAGGTGTTTCCACCTAATCCTGATATTGAAGGCGACGAAGAGTATGTAACGGAAATGGATTTAGATTTATTGATAGGTGAAATTATTTCCAAGTTTGACCATGAGAAGCATTTAAAATCTAAAGCGGTGTCAATTTATAAAAAAGTAATCTTTATTGAGCAGGGCGAACTCAGATCCTTTAAAAGCGCCTATAGAGAGGAGATGGATCTGGAAGGGTTTAAAAAAGCACTTCCCAGTGATGGTGCCATTTTATTGAGCGGATTGAGTAAAGAGCTTGTTATGGATATTATTAAGCAGTTAGTGGATGGCGAAGGCGATCGGGAAGATCATATAGATACCGCATTAGAGTTGCTCGAGAAAGCAGGCGTTAAGCCGGAAGCTGCCAATAAAGCGATGGGGATTTCACCTGGGAACATGATGAAGCCTTAATTAAATATATTGATTTTTAATTGCATTAACGGTAATATAAATAATAACACGGCGCCCGCCTCTTGATGAAAGTCTACGCGGGCGTTCTTACTTTTAGGAGTCAGCATGAAAGTTGAAGTGATCCACAATACCTTTGGTGATAACAATCGATTAGTAGCAAGCTATGAAGCAGAGCAAGGTGACACTGAAATTTCAGCGCAACACCCTGAATTAGATAATGCCTTTAGACTGACCAATAGCATTGACTCAGCATGGTTCGACAATCAAGACTTAACACTCACCGAGGATGTTAAAGAAAAGGGGGGGGCACGCTCCACATCCGTTGACGACATCGTCAGTTTAGATGGTCAAAAGTTTGTGGTGGCTATGGCAGGGTTTGAACCCGTAGCATCAGAAGAATTAGAAGCCATCAATCAGGATGATACGCTCCGATTTGGCATGTAATTTTGTCACAAAAAAGTTAATTATTTGTGACAAAATTATTTAGATCCCTCTATTAAAATTTAGGCACGGGCTTAGGGGGTAAGCCATTAACCGAATCAATAATACTTTGTTTAGAGGCTTTTCTGCTCTCAAAGAAGCCATAATTTAAAATAATAGTCGCCTTTTCAAGATCAAGTTCATTTACATTAAGGTATCCTGGGTAATCTTCAGCAATCTGCTTATCTAAGATGTCTTTATATTGCTCATCATAAGGCACCTTATAGGCAACAACCTCATGCGTCTCTGGGTGGTAAAATGTAGCTGACTTCAACTCACGCTTAGCCTGCCTAACTAAATCAGTGTACTGCGTCAAGTTCACTAACCATATAGTCATGTCAGCATCTGAGTTAAGCCTTGGATCGGTGCCTTGTGTTTTAAGCAAGTAAGCTGCAAGCTCTGCTTCAGAAGGTGTCATGTCACGCTGGTGGACTTTATCAAAGGCATTCATCACATCGCCCAGGACTTCAGGGCTACTCTCATCCTGCCAGTAAATTATGAGCCCACCACCATTAGCATCTTCCAGTAGTTCGGCGACTTTCTTGCTGCCTTTATAGAGGTTGGCGGTAAAACCATCGTCGCCTTCCAGTCCTGAACGCTGTTTAATCGCTTTAACTGCATAGCTGCTATCTAATAATTTCATGGTTATAACCTCATATAAGTTGATATCATAATAGCACATTAATGGTAGCTTAATGTTATACGGTATACATAATACATTGACACTTAGTCGACAGAGTGGTAATATGTTACCTTAGTTTGAAAGGGACTAACCATGAAATTTAGCAGAAAAACAATGAGCATATCAACGCCTGTTTTAATTTTTTTCTTGATGATATTGCTTACTATTGTAGGAAGCAAGGCTTCATCTGAAGAGGGTCAAACATTTAAAATGGATCCCGTTTCTGTAGATCAAGACATCAATGAAGGGAACGTTTTACCTTCACTTGAGTTAGCATGGCAATCTGGGGTTTCTGCTGAAGCACAGTGCAGAAATATCCATTATTGGTCAAAAGTCATTGGTCAATTCAATATAGACAAAGAAAGTGAAAGAGTGATCCTCGATATTCTGGAGGCAAATGAAATGGAAGGCAGCAATGAACTTAACTGCCGCTATGTTTTAACCTATTTTAAAGAGGGTGTGAGAGGTCAAGCCTCGTATACGGCACTATTCTCTATGGACTCAGGAGATATGGTTAGTGGATCGATTGATGTTAGGGCAGTGAAATCATCAGAATGATTGCTTCCCTGCCAAAGATTATACTTATCTTAATTGTTGCGGCGATAACTTCATTAACAGTAAGATCACTTTATTTTCCAAATGATAGTGTGACGGATATTATGCGGACTGTTTTAGATTACTTTTCTTTGACGTAGTTGTCTCAGATTTTCCTGCCAGATAGGAGCCCATTAAAGAGGAGGGTGAGATTGCTTCAGAAAGACACTCAAAACTAACATCAATCTCATCCATATTATTAACTAAGTCCTGAACAATAGAAGGCGTGATAATTTCCATTGGGACACCTTTCAATATCAGTCCCAGTGCGGACCAGTTCCCGTCAGAAATTCCCGATATAATCATGCTGCGATTTAAACCTGGATTGCTAAAATTATTTAGCAGTAAGATCAGGAGATCGTAATGTGCACCTTCCCAAGCACGATTAAGGCAGTCGTACTGATCGTCGAGGTTAAGGGTCACGCCCGCATCCAATAGTGTTTTCGCTATCTCGTCATAACCATGGGAGCAGACGCGCTTGAGTGCTCCCTTACCGGCTTTACCTGAAACACTGATCCCATTACCTATCAAATGCAAAAGGATCGACATATTGGCATTGGTAGCAGCTGTAAACAATAACCACTCTGTACTCGTCCCATCACTACTGTTATAAGTAAGGCCTACACTCTCGAGTGACTTAAGCGCCTCAATATCACCTACTATTATCTTGAGCTTTGCCTTGTCTAATAACTCTTTTTCTGTTGCCATCATTGCACCATTATCTTTATTGATACTTATCCTACCACATAAGGATAAGCTATATTGTGTTACAGGTATTCATTACAAAGCATAAAAGAGTGTAACTTAACTATATTACAATTTATTACTTGACAAAGAGAACATATTATCATACAATAGCTACACACATTAACCAAAAGGACATACCCATGAAAAAAACATTATTAATTACGAGCTTATTAGTTGCATTATCAGGTAGCGCATCTGTTATGGCAGGCACATGTGAAATTGGTACTGATACACTTCGCTGTGATTCTCTATCAATGAATAGTGGCATGAAGGGCACTCAAGGTCTTAACTATGGTCACCTTGAAGATGTGACAGCGATGACTAAAGATGGTCAGAAGGTAACTATTTCATTAAGCTACCGCTTTCGTCGTGGCAACCATTCAGCAGGCGGTTCACGTGTTGCTGAAGAAATTGAGAAGCAATTACGCGATGAAATTTCATTAGTCACTGATGCAGAATTATTGTCTAACGGTCAGGAGGTGATTAAGACGGCTATCTGGAATGCGGGTGATGTATTCACTGTGAAGCGTGTTAGAACTTTTGTAGCATTTGATAAAGTGTCAAAGATCGTCATTAATCGAATCTAATCAGTCCAAAAACATAAAGGGCGCTCTCTACTGCAGGGGCGCCCTTTCTTATGTACTCAGATTATTGCAGTGCTACATAGTGGTGAATAACGTAGTATCGGGCCAACCTATTATTAAACCCGTACTCGTCATAACTTATATATTGTACGTACGCACTCACACTGGAATCATAGACGCCTTGTACGGACGTGCCCGGTATAGTTATTTTAGGGTGGCTCGGATCTCCAAGCACCCAGAAAGGATGAGGGTCGGATGCCAAGAACCCATATACGTAATGCGCTGGAGAAGCGCCGGTTACAACATAGCTGCAGTCGGTGGTCACATTTGAAATCCCACAAAAACTATTTGCTACTAAAGTGCTATCGTAATCTCTCGTGCATGAAGCTGTTTTTGTTTTGGTAATGGGATTTCCAGAGCAGGCACTGTATGCAGAATATGACCCTGTGTAAGTATATGTGGGCGTACATGATTGACTTGAAACGGCTGTGCCACAATTAAGATTATCAACCACTACACTATCATAATTACGTAGACATTGTGAGGTTCTGCTTTGCGTTGATGTGCCGGGATCACAGGCTCCCCATGTGCCGTAGTTAAAGCTGTAAGTATAAGCCGGTGTGCATGATTGACTTACTAAAGGTACTCCGCAGTTAAGATCCCCAACAGCAAGACTGTCATAATCACGCAGGCATTGATATGTCCGAGATTGTATTGATGCTCCTAAGTCGCAACTTCCCCATGCGCTATAGTCAAGGCTATAGGTATAGGCGGGCGAACATGATTGAGACGTAACCATGGGATCGCAAAAGCTATCTAAAACAACTAAGGCACCTTGATCTCGAACACACTCAGCTGTCCTGCTTTGTGTTGATGTGCCTAAATCACAGGCACCAAAGCCTCCATAATTTATATCATAAGTATAGTTTGGGGTGTTAGCGCCACCAAATGGGAGTCTCATTTCAAATTGTGCAGAAAGGGCGGAGGTGCTGAACAATGCAGCCGAAAAGAGGGTGATGAGTGACTTATGCATTACCTGGATCCGTGTTGAGTTTGTATCTGAAATATAATACGATTACAAAAAACATAAGTCAATAAATATTTATTGCTTGCCGAAAAAAAACTCTCCTCGGAAACTTCTACTTAGCTTTTCTACTGCCGTACACCCTGTGCATATTTAGGTGGAGGCGGCGTCAAGGTTGATGCTTTCTGTGGTAGCGTGAAAGCCCTAAGTCGCTTTTCTCTCTCTCCTCTGAAAGGGTGATAAAACGCAGCGCCTCTTTAGCGTTAAAGAGACGGGAAATAGTCTCAACACTTAAATCAATCTGGGGCAAATCACGAAAAACAAGGTCACGAACCGGCCCTTCTTTAAGGGGGTTGCTAAGACCAGGCAAAATTAGGGCTGCCAGCTCACGCTCATCTTTTGGAATAAGCCTGTCAGGATCGGAGAAGATCGATGACAATAAGGCGTAAGCCATGTCATCACTCTTTAAGTGAGTTAGAAATATCGATGTCAAAAGATAATGGCTACTACCATGCCCATGTGAGGTTGAAACTAATAGGTTAAGGTCATCAACTGAAGGGGCAGATCCTTGCTTCAATAAAGACAAGGCAAGCTCAGTGTCATTATTTTGCGTTGCCTTTAGCAGTTTTTGAAATGCCGTTACCCCTGTCATGACGTCACCTTTAGTTGCCTGGATGCATTACGCCTTGAGACGTACTGCTCCATACTTGCCTGAGACTGACTAAAAGAGATAGCTTCATACTCATTAAGTGCGCGAGCAATCGTCTCAATACTTAAATCAAGGTTCGGTAGCTCTCTTACAATATTCTCACGGGCAGCCGCCGCCGTTATAGGCCTTGTCATGCTGGAGACGATAATCTCAATCATTTCGTGATTGGGCTTAAAAATAGATTGAAACTCTTCAGGAAAGGACGCCAAAATCAACTGTTCTGCAATATTATCGTCTTGCAGTAAATCTAAAATAACAGAAACCAATCGGCACTCACCATGCTTGATGGCGACTTTAGCCATTGACTCGAGATAAGCAGGTGGCGGATTAGCCCCCTTGCTGAGCAGGTTTAAAACAATTTCAGTATTTTTTGCTCGTGTGTAATCTATGAGTAAATTAAATATGACTTTGTGATTAAAAGACCAGCCAAGCCCATGAAAGTAATCTAACATATCAAGTCTGCTTAAGTCAGTCGCTTTTTCAATAAAAACATGGGGACTACCGGTTAAGGGGGTGTTATCTAATTCGGATTTTAAGGCGGCTAACTCATTATCTTCAATTGCGGCTGAAATACGCATAAAGGCATTTTCATCTTGATGGGTAATACTCATGATGTAGGTCTCGAATAAATAGGGCTAAAGCTCAAATCAAGGCTCTCCATGACATCTAATTCTTTTAAGGTCTCCACTGCTAAGGCGTCGCCTAATAAATGGGATAACGCGTCGAAATCAAAATCAAAGTCGGGCGTGTAATCCCTCACAAAGTCTTTAATTATTTCTGGAAAGTCAAAGTCGGGCCGAGAGAGGATAATGGCGCTTAAATGCTTAACACTTCTCATTTCCACAGCCTTATAGATGGCTCTATCAAAAAGCGGCTCTTTATTATTTAGCTCTACTTGGGAAAAGAGATTAAGGTAAGAAACGATAAAGCGTGTGTCGTTATTGTTAAGTGCATAAGAAATATTTTCAAAAATATCCGATCCTTCAATGGTAAAGCTTGGTGTTGAAATCATTGCTTCAATCGCTTCACTATTCCCTGATTTGCAAGCAGTATTAAAG
>Ga0209707_1000228_pt1 | contig 37043 bp, 22 predicted proteins | sample EN4Hudsemesocosm_FD_184630 | JGI IMG/M metagenome (GOLD analysis project Ga0209707, IMG submission 184630) | Methane-oxidizing microbial communities from mesocosms in the Hudson Canyon - EN4B Hudson Canyon (SPAdes) (version 2) | ecosystem: Environmental > Aquatic > Marine > Cold seeps | place... | reverse complement strand
CGTGGTCGGAATATGGCTGCCGCCTTTACTGCTGGAGGCCGAACCGCCTGAGATATGACAACTATCACAGTTATTTGAGAAATTCGTATGGTCGGGTTTACCTGCAACGGTCCAGTTACCGGTGGTATGACAAATATCACAATTCGCGGTGGTGGCTATATGACTTGCTGATTTACCTGCCGCTCCAGTAAAGCTACCTGTATGACAGCTGGCACAGTCATTACCACTGAAACCGCTGTGATCGGTAGTTGGCCCTGTCCAGCTGGTTTTGGTATGACAACTATCACACTGGGCCGTGGTCGGAATATGACTCCCGCCTTTACTGCTGGAAGCTGAACCGCCTGAGATATGACAGCTATCACAGTTATTACTAAAATTCGTATGGTCTGGTTTACCTGCAACTGTCCAGTTACCGGTGGTATGACAGACATCACAATTCGCGGTAGTCGCTATATGACTCGCCGATTTACCTGCCGCCCCGGTGAAACTGCCGGTATGACAGCTGGCACAGTCATTGCCACTGAAACCACTGTGATCGGTGGTGGGTCCTGTCCAGCTGGTTTTGGTATGACAACTATCACACTGAGCCGTGGTCGGAATATGGCTGCCGCCTTTACTGCTGGAGGCCGAACCGCCTGAGATATGACAACTATCACAGTTATTTGAGAAATTCGTATGGTCGGGTTTACCTGCAACAGTCCAGTTGCCAGTGGTATGACAGATATCACAATTAGCGGTGGTCGCTATATGACTCGCCGATTTTCCTGCCGCTCCGGTGAAACTACCGGTATGACAGCTGGCACAGTCATTGCCGCTGAAACCACTGTGATCGGTAGTTGGCCCTGTCCAGCTGGTTTTGGTATGACAACTATCACACTGGGCTGTGGTCGGAATATGACTCCCGCCCTTACTGCTGGAGGCTGAACCGCCGGTGATATGACAGCTATCACAATTATTGGAGAAATTTGTATGGTCGGGTTTACCTGCAACGGTCCAGTTACCGGTGGTGTGACAGATATCACAATTAGCGGTGGTGGCTATATGACTCGCTGATTTTCCTGCCGCTCCGGTGAAACTGCCGGTATGACAACTGGCACAATCATTGCCACTGAAACCACTGTGATCGGTAGTCGGTCCGGTCCAACTGGTTTTGGTATGACAACTATCACACTGAGCCGTGGTCGGAATATGACTCCCGCCTTTACTGCTGGAGGCTGAACCGCCTGAGATATGACAGCTATCACAGTTGTTACTAAAATTCGTATGGTCTGGTTTACCTGCAACTGTCCAGTTACCTGTAGTGTGACAAACATCACAATTTGCGGTGGTCGCTATATGACTTGCTGATTTACCTGCCGCCCCAGTGAAACTACCGGTATGACAACTGGCACAATCATTGCCACTGAAGCCACTGTGATCGGTAGTCGGTCCTGTCCAGCTGGTTTTGGTATGACAACTATCACACTGGGCCGTGGTCGGAATATGTCTCCCGCCTTTACTGCTGGAGGCTGAACCGCCTGAGATATGACAGCTATCACAGTTATTGGAGAAATTCGTATGGTCTGGTTTGCCTGCAACGCTCCAGTTACCTGTGGTATGACAGATATCACAGTTGGCTGTGGTTTGAATATGTGTTGCTGATTTACCTGCCGCTCCGGTGAAACTACCGGTATGACAGCTGGCACAGTCATTGCCGCTGAAACCACTGTGATCGGTAGTTGGCCCTGTCCAGCTGGTTTTGGTATGACAACTATCACACTGGGCTGTGGTCGGAATATGACTCCCGCCCTTACTGCTGGAGGCTGAACCGCCTGAGATATGACAACTATCACAGTTATTGGAAAAATTAGTATGATCTGGTTTACCTGCAGTAACCCAGTTATTCGTGGTATGACAGCTATCACAGCTGGCTGTAGTTTGTATATGAGTTGCTGATTTACCAACGGCACCCGTGAAGCTACCTGTGTGACATGAAGCACATTCTGCACTAGTAAAAGAACTGTGGTTAGTGTTTGGTCCTGTCCAGCTAGTTTTACTATGACAATTGTCACATGATTTTACAGTAGGAATATGAGCTGAAGTCTTACCTGTCGCAGTTACTCCATGACAACTGGCACAAGTCCCTGGAGCAACGTTATCATGATTAAAACTTGTTAACGACCATGAACCTGTATTGTGACAAATTTCACAGGATTCAGGACTCGAAATATGATTGGGTGTTTTCCCTGTAGCTACAGTTCCATTATGACAGCTTGAACAATTACTCGTTATACTACTATGATCAAACTCAGCCCCTGAAAAGCTACCCCCAGTTGAATGACAACTACTACATGTATCGCTACTTTGGACATGGTTAGGGCTTTTTCCCTTTGCAATTGTCCCGTTGTGACACCCTGCACAATCGCCTATAACTGCATCATGATTTTTAATATCCAATGCATTCCAAGAAGTCCCATTACTGCCATGACAAACTTCACAGTCATCAGTACTTCTAATATGATCAGCATCCTTCCCAAAAGCAGTAATTAAACTTGAATTTGAATGACACGACTCACAATCTTTTGGTGTCGATTTAAAAATACCACGGATATGACAGCTGTTACATTCAACATCCATATGGGCTGTGGAGAGTCTAAAACCGGTAGAAAGATGATTAAACTCTGTTTTCTCTGTCGCTGTTTCTGCCATTGAAACAGAGGAGAAAAAAGATAAAAATAGAAACAATATTACGTAAGGTATTGTTATGAATAAATTGTTCTTGTTTTTAAATTCTCTCATAGAACACCCCAAGTCATTGCCAGCCAAATAGCCAATATTTATAGAAAGGACAAATACAAATATTCACCCATGTCTTACATTTAAAACCTATCAACTATATTCTTAACTCTGATAGGTTTTCTTCTTTAAAAACTGGGAATTTATTATATTCTCGGTTTTTTTAAAAACAAACTTCAATCCTTTTAACGAACCAATCTTATATCTTCAAATGAGCTTGTCACATGACACCGTTCACAGTAATAAGAGTAACTTCCCTCGTGAATATCATCCTTTTCATGACAATCTACACAGGCTGAATCAAGTTTAATTTCTTCCTGTGCTTCTGTATGACATTCATGACAACCCAGGCCTTCATGCTTTCCATCCAAATCATATTCTGTCTGTTCATTATGATCAAACTCCCAAATTCCCCAGTCATTTGGGTTATGACAGATTTTACAATCAACGCCCAATTTTTTTTCATGGTCATCATCTTTCTCATGACATTCGTTACAAGCAAGCTCTGCATCTTTAAAGTTCTGAGATAAATGACATTGTTCACACTGTGCAACTGCATGTAAACCAATCAGAGGGAATTTTGTCATATCATGTTCAAATATTATCTTTTCATTCCATCCCGACTCATTGTGACAGTCTTCACATTTTTCACCTTCACTTGTTTTATGAACATCATCTTGCCTATGACAGCCATAACAATTTAACTTTAACTCTTCATCATACAAGTTGCCTCTATGGCAACTATTACAACTCGCATCTTCATGCTTACCTTTCAACGGAAAGTCTGTTTTATCATGATTAAATTTAACTTTATTCCATTTACTGGACTTATGACAATCCTCACATTTACGTCCATACTGCCCTCGATGCTCATCATTATTTTTATGACAGGAGTAGCAATCTTTTTCTAATTTGTCCTTATAAACATCACCACTATGACATCCATCACAACTAACTCGTTTATGACTTCCTTTTAATGGAAATTCTGTTTCTTTATTATGGTTGAATTTAATTTTCTTCCAACCTTTAGCTGAATGACAATCCTCACATTTCTGGTCATATCGACCACCATGTACATCATTAATCAAATGACAGGCAACACATTCCACTGAAATTTCTTTACTGACATTGGCTGGATGACAGCTTTCACAAGAAACATCCTTATGCTTATGTTCTAAAGGAAAGTCGGTTTTATCATGATCAAACTCTGTTTCATCCCACTTATCTTCAGCATGACAATCAGCACATTCTTTACCAAGTAACTCTTTATGAGGGTCATCTTCTTTATGGCAGTCATAACATTCATCGTTTGCTTCTCGATATTTCTTTTTCTCGTCATGACAACTAACACAGCTTATAACTTTATGCTTTCCCTTTAATTCAAAGTCAGTCTGCTTATGATTAAAGGTTTCCTCTTCAAACAATACGATAACAGCATCTCTTCCTTCATGATCTGTATGACACTCCGTACAAGACCTATCACGAATCACACTAGCACCATGAAATCCTTGTTTTTTTATAACATCAAGATCAATTTCTTCGTGACAATCCCTACACAATTCTGTCTGTGCAGTTTTAGTGAAGTTTAAATGGCATTTTTCACAGTCATCTTCAAATTTTTTATGCCCTTGAATGAGATCCCCAGGCATAACCAGGCTTTCAATTCGCACTGCATATACCTCTTGAATAAACAAGGTAATAAACATAAAAAACAAACAACACACTATTTTTTTCATATTAACTAATATCATGTCAGTACATATGTACCGCTAAAATATGAACAATTGCTGTAAACATCAACATATAGAAAAATGGAACATGCAAAATATGCCATAAAGAAAACAGCCTTTCAAAAAAAGCTAATCCCACCAGTTTTCTAATTGTCATATAATGTGCTTTCAGATACATATCACCATTATCAATCGTTATCTTAAGTCTACGGCGAGGCCATTTCTCTTCTCTTGCAACCCGGTGACAAGACTTAACTAACAATCTTCGTGCAAGAAAATTAGATCGTCGAGTCAAAACTCCCATCCGGCATACATGAAAAAAACTAGTTACAAGACCTTTTGACTCATCCTGTAATACAACATCATATTTTTTAACTTTTTCATAAAGCTTCGGACTAATATTAAACAACCGGGACAATTCATAACGAGCAATCAACTTATCCTGCTCAAGTTGCTGTAACGTCACCTCGCCACCATAAAGTCCAAAATGTATTCTGCCATATAAATAACGGCCAATAATTCCACTTCCTGCCACAAGCAACATACTAAAAAGTGCAATATTGCTATTTTGCGAGCCGAGCTGAAAATTACAATGAAAAAGAATGAGCATAGGCCCAATAATTCCAAGCATCATATGTATATTAAACCAATGCCTGATAGCCCCCCATTCACGCATCCATTTCGCACGCTTACGTAAGGAGTAAAGAAGCATTACCAACATCATGGTTCCCCCAGTTATCCCCAAAGCATAACCAAGGCCACTTTTAGGCGTTATGTAATTTTCTAATTCCGCCTGTATCCCCCAAAAAATCATCATCATAATGATCAAAGAAAAAATTATTGGCGCAAATTCAAATGTATGCGGCTTATACATTTTTTCAATTTCTGCCTGGCGTTTATCTAAGACCTGCTCTTGCGATTTATCCTTTTTCTTAGTGTCTTTTTCGCCAGTGCCTTTTTCACCAATTTCAATAATCTGCTCAGTCATCCCATAAATCATCTAAATGTAGTAAAGTCAGCCTCGCCAATACCCTGATATTACATAACTAGGGAATTAGGGAAACATATAATGTTTTATCTATTTTTCAACGCACATCAGTTACGCCATAAAATCATTAAAACCTATAAAACATGCAAAGATAAATAATTATTAAAAATTTAAAAAATACACATTTCAAATATTAAAAGTTCCCTATAAAATAAAGAACAAATATACCTGTAACACCTCTACCAGCCTGTTAAAACACGCCCCAAACAAACATTAATAAATATATAGTTATGGGTTAAGTTAATTTTTACTGTATTAGTTTTTAACTATTCTAGTTTATTTAGAGAAACTACTCAAATTAGCGTTTTCTTAATAAAACGCTTCCAAACCCAGAAAAAACAAGACCGTCGCTATTTAACGACACCTTGAATTTCATCTTTAAACAAACAAGAGAACCTATACATTTAAACATAAACTTCAATACAACAATTAAAATCAACCTTCTTAACAATGACAGTTCTATTACTAATTTTTTCAAAAAATTTCTAGTAACTCTAATAGTAGAACAAATCCCCTCAGAAACAATTAAAAATACAACATTCTGTATTATCAAGCGTTCTTTAGTAAAAATAAAAGTATGAAGTGCATCACAATTATATTCAGTTAAAGACTCTAGAATATAAATCAACAGATCATTTTTTTAGATCCTCTATGTTCTTGGCTGTATGCTGACTATAGTACCCACCCTATAGATGACATATCACACTTCAACAAAAACATACTTCCACAGAACCTCTGATATTTAAGTATTTTTTATTAACGTAGTTGGGGGTATTGCTAATAATTTAATTATTGTGTTTTTAATCCATCCAAATAAACCATAACCTCATCAAGTTATCATTACCCAATAAAGAATTATTCCAAACATTATTTTATTTAAAAAATAATGTTATTGTCATTATAAAAATACACATTGTTTTAATACTCTATTTCACAACTATTCTTTATCCTTTATTTTTTAAATTAAAGAAATGGATATACAGTCTCTTTAAAAACAATATTTACCATAAACCCTTAGCTAGCTGTCGGGGTATTGCGACACTTAATCAGGTAAATAAAATATTTTCTTAATCTGATTTTTGTAAACAATAAAGATCCCTTACTAAATCCAACAAAAACCAGTATAAATTTTGTTATGGTATACATTTTGCACTTCGTACTTTTACACTAATCCTTGATGAAGAAAAATTTAATTTAATAACACTAGTAATGCCATTACTACCTTACTAATGGCTTTTTAATCAGTTTTTTAAAGTAAAGTTTTACCCTGTAAATACTAACCACATAGCACAGGACATTTTACTTTAGCTCTTGATACACCTTGTAATAAGACTCTTCTTACTACGAATTAACATAATTGGAATATTGCTATGCTCAATAATGACTTGTTATTAAACACCCAAAGCCTTTTCCAAGTTTTTTTGGAAAATTCTCTTGTAATCATATATTTAGCATTAATGGTTTCAATCTGGCATATTTATCTTTTTTTTAAATCCAAAACACATAAAAAATCAGTTGTTATTCGTGATGAAGCCATTGATGCTGGCCTCACCCAACCGGCCTCATTACACCCGATAATCAACCCGAATCGATGTATTGGCTGTCAGTCATGCATTAATATTTGTCCTGAACAAAGCCATGAAGTTCTTGGATTAATTTATGGCAAAGCAAATTTAATCAATCCCACTCATTGTATTGGTCACGGTGCTTGCAAAGAGGCCTGCCCTGTCGATGCAATCACACTGGTTTTTGGTACTGAATCACGCGGCATTGATATTCCAAATGTATCCCCCTCTTTTGAAACTAATGTTCCTGGGAACTTTATTGCTGGCGAACTGGGGGGTATGGGCTTAATACGCAACGCTATTACTCAGGGAACTCAGGCAATGGAATCTATATACGACTTGGTTAAAGGTCAAACAGAGAATGAGCTAGATGTTGTCATTGTAGGTGCGGGCCCCGCTGGAATTGCAGCCTCTCTTTCTGCTATGGAAAAAAATCTAAAATTCAAAACGATTGAACAAGAATCATTAGGAGGTACTGTTTCAACCTTCCCTCGCGGCAAAATAGTGATGACAGCTCCAGTTCATTTACCGATGATTGGAATGGTCAGGTTTAAAGAAACAACTAAAGAAAAATTACTGGAATTTTGGGAAAGCGTAGTAGAAAAAACAGGTTTACAAATTTCCTTTCAAGAAAGAGTTGAATCAATCACCCGAAATGGCGACTCTTTTGAAATAGTTACTAATAAAAACACATTGAAATCTCGTGCCGTACTCCTGGCCATTGGTCGCCGCGGTACTCCTAGAAAACTTGGTGTACCAGGAGAAAATTGCAATAAAGTCGTATACAGATTAATTGACCCTGCTCAGTATAAAGGCCAGCACGTTCTCGTGGTAGGCGGTGGTGACAGTGCTTTAGAAGCGGCACATAGCATTGCAGACGAAGAAGGCACCACTGTTTCACTATCATACCGGTCTGCAGCTTTTTCTAGAGCTAAAGATAAGAACCGAAAAAAAATTGATGACTATGCTGCCAATAACAAGATGAATGTCTATATGACATCCACTGTTAAAAATATTGAAGAAAAAACGGTTACCCTTGAACATGAAGGGAAAACCATTGAAATCCCGAATGATGCCATTATCGTTTGTGCAGGAGGTATTTTACCTACAGGCTTTCTCAAGGATATTGGTATCGAAGTAGACACAAAATTCGGCACTGTTTAAACAATACATTTCAATTCGCATCTATAATAGAATACATTCTAAAATAGAGTTTCTAATTCTAAAGACCCTAAAAGTCCAGTTATAAGAGAAAACTCAATTAAACACTTAAAACATAAGACCTAAACAATGAAAACAGTGATTATTGCTCTGCTTATTGGAAATTTTCTATTTACACCTGCATATGCAACATCGCTAAAAGAGGTCAAAAAAGCAATACGAATACGTGACTATACAACAGCATTCGCACTGTTATTACCGCTTTCAGAATCTGGCGATAAAGAAGCACAATTTAAATTAGCGGCTTTGTACCGAACTGGACATGGTATTGATGTCGACTATAAACAAGCCTTTCAATGGCTTCACAAATCTGCCAGCCAAGGCCATGTTAAAGCTGCATATAATCTGGCCAAAATGTATGAAAATGGCATGGGCACTGAGCGTGACCCTGAACAAGCCCTTATCTGGTATAGAACGGCTGCCAAATCAGACCATTCTTTGGCAAAAGCCTGGTTAAAAAGTCAAACTGAAACACCTGAACTGGATCAAGAAGGTAATATTGAAGACAAATTCCGATGGGCTGTAAAAAAAGACTTTACTGATCAGCAAGCATTACTTCTAAAAAATGGAGCTAATTTAGATTTTGTAGATATTAATGGTCGAACTGCATTAATGGATGCTGCTGAAGTTGGTGCAATTAAATCTCTTAACCTATTGATACAACACCAAGCTAATCTCAATTTAATTGACAGTTTAGGCGATAACGCCTTACTCATTGCCATTAGAAACAAAAAATTCGAAGCTGCTGCCTTGTTAATTTCTTCTGAAATTTCATTGAATGCCGTAGATGCCAATGGTAATACTGCACTCATGCTCTCTGCAGATGAGGATCATATCAACACCATTAATTTATTATTAAAGAAAGGCGCAAACCTTAAAACAAAAAACAAAAAAAAATGGAATGCCGTAGACATTGCCAAGGCTAAAAAACACCATAAAGTAGCATCATTCCTTATTAGAAAAGGCCTTAACCCTTCTTACAAAAAATCTAATAATTCAGTTGTATCTGTCAGTACTTTAAAAGCATCAAGCACCTCTTCAGCCGTAGATCAACAAAATGACCCATTTGCTGGTTGGCCCCCTCTGGTTGTGGCAAGCTGGAGAAAGCAAGAAGCCGCTGTTATAAACCTGATAAAAAGTGGAATTGATGTAAACGCTCAAGACCATGACAAAATGACAGCCTTAATTCGTTCTTCTATTAAGGGACATGACAAAATTGCTTCGTTACTGATTAAAGCAGGGGCTGATGTAAATAAAACGGATAAAAATGGCAATACTGCATTAATGTGGGCTGCCAAAAAAGGACATATGCCTGTCACATCCTTATTACTTAACAATCATGCCAACGCTAATATATTAAAAAAAGGAAAAGAAAATGCATTAATAATGGCAATAAAAAGCCAACATATTAATGTTGCTGAGTATTTATTAAGTAAAGAATCGAGCGTTCGTGCTAAAGACAACAATAAAAGGACAGCTTTAATGCTTGCGTCTCGTATGGGGAACACCCAGCTGATAAATGCAATTTTAAAACTGGACAATGCCTTGAATACTAAAGATTCAGCAGGGAAGACAGCTCTTTGGCATGCAACAGATGCAAATCAGATAAAAACAGTAAAACTGCTTATTAGTAAAGGGGCAAATATTGAACTAGCTGATAACAGAGGTATTTCTCCATTTTCACTTGCTTCTTTGAATGGAAAAAATCAGATATTAAAAGCTCTTTTAAAAAATAAAATAAATGTAAACCTCTCAACAAAAAATGGCAGTACTGCGCTAATGCTTGCCTCTAAAAACAAACACCTTGAGACTGCCAAACTACTCATTAAAGCAGGTATTGATATCAACCGAAAAAATGATCATGGAGACACTGCTTTATTAATTGTTAGTAGACAGGGTTATCTAGACCTTGTGAAATTACTGGTTAATAAAGGCGCCAATGTCAATTTACGCAACAAAAACAAAGAAAATGCTCGAAAATTAGCCAAGACAAACAAGCACACTTCTGTGCTTGATTTTCTAGATAAAGCGTCACCAGCAAGTAAATGGCTGGAAAAATTATACTAAAAGCATTATTTTACATTCATACTTAAAGCTATAGCCTCAGCGACTTTTATGCCATCAATTGCTGCGGACATAATGCCTCCGGCATAACCAGCACCTTCACCCGCAGGGTATAAACCCTTTGTATTGAGGCTCTGTAAATCAGCGCCTCGTTTAATGCTAATAGGAGAAGATGTTCTAGTTTCTACACCTGTCAGTAATGCATCATCCAATGCAAAGCCTTTTATTTTTCTATTAAACGCAGGAATTGCTTCACGAATGGCTTCAATACAAAAGTCTGGTAGTGCTTCAGATAGATCAGTTAATTTGATCCCTGGCTTAAATGATGGCTCAATTTTTCCTAGATGTTCAGAACTTTTACCTTTTAGAAAATCACCCACTTTTTGGGCAGGAGCATCATAATTTTTACCACCAATAAGATAGGCATTACTCTCAAGTTGTCGTTGAAATTCAATTCCCGCCAATGGATGTCCAGGATAATCTGAAGGATCAATACCAACAACAACGGCACTATTCGCATTTCGTTCATTTCGTGAATATTGACTCATTCCATTAGTCACAACACACTGCTCCTCAGAAGTTGCAGCCACTACAGTCCCTCCGGGACACATACAAAAACTATAAACAGAGCGTCCATTTTTACAATGATGTACAAGCTTATAGTCTGCCGCGCCCAGGATTTCATTTCCTGCATTTCCCCCAAAACGAGCCTCATCAATCATTGCTTGTTCATGCTCAATACGGAAGCCAACTGAAAAAGATTTAGCTTCAATATAAACCTTTTTGTCATATAACATTTGAAATGTATCACGAGCACTATGACCAACCGCTAAAGCAATATGTCGTGACTGTATTTTTTCACCACTCGCCAAACTTAAACCCGTGATTTGACCCTCTTCAATATTAATATCATCGACGCGTGTATTAAAGCGGATCTCTCCACCTAATTCGATAATTTTTGAACGCATCTTCTCCACCATAGAAACTAATCTAAATGTCCCTATATGTGGTTTACTAACAAACAAAATTTCTTCGGGGGCGCCTGCTCTAACAAACTCCTGAAGAACTTTACGCGCATATTGTTTGGGGTCTTTTACCTGGGTATACAATTTCCCATCAGAAAAAGTACCTGCTCCCCCCTCTCCAAACTGCACATTTGATTCTGTGTTTAATATTTTGTTTTTCCAAAAACCAAAAGTGTCTTTGGTTCGTTCGCGTACTTCTTTACCACGCTCGAGAATAATGGGTTTATACCCCATTTGAGACAGTAATAAGCCAGCCAACAGCCCACAAGGACCAAACCCAATGACTACAGGTCGTTCAGTTATGTTTTCTGATGCTTGAGCAACATAATGATAATTTAAATCAGGTGTCGCTTTGATTAATGGGTTATCAACAAACTTTTCAAGCAAGATATCATTGATCTGCGTTTCCACATCAAGCGTATAGATAAGAAATATATTACTTTTCTTTCTGGCATCATATCCACGTCGAAATACATCAAAACGAACGAGTTGTTCTGCATTAATAGCAAGACTTGATAAAACCGCATCAGTCAGCGCTTTTTCATCGTGATCTAGAGGTAATTTAATGTTAGATAGACGTATCATGTAAAAAAGTTCCAGTCATTCAGTTATTTCTAAAGGCCGAATTCTACATAGTGACGCCTTACAAAACAATGATCAGGCAAAAATACTTAACATGCCATGACTGGCAATAGCCCTACCTGCTTCTATTTCATCCGCTATATCCATCAGGTTTTCAGGTTGTTCATTTTCTGTCATTTCACTAGATTCTTTTTCACCTTGCCCGGCATCACTTCCCATTTGACTAAAACCTCTATGTTGCTTTTGACCCGCATCTTCTTGAGAAACACTGACCTCACCTAAATTAAGTTGCTGAGCTGAAAACATTTCCCTTAACTTTGGTAATGCCGCATCAATGGCTTCTTTTACTGCGGCATGTTGCGCAGTAAAAGCTACAGTTGCCTGATCTTGAGTGACATCAATTTTAATTGTAATTGGACCTAAATGACCTGGGTTCAATCTAAGTTCGGCAGAAGGAACCGCTTGTTTATGCATCCAAACGACTCTTTCGGCAATTTCCTTATTCCATTCAGGATGTGCAAAATGTTTAGTCATAGGAGGAATCTCTGCTTTATTCTCAGCCATCACCGCACGATTTAAATGTGCGATATCTGTGGCAAATTTTGGTAGCACTTTTTCCAAGCCTGTTTCTGGTTCCTTAGCATCGACAGTCCTGATTATTTCCTTCGGTTTAGCCATAAAAACAGAATTAAAACTGTTCTGATCGGGTTTACTTAATACATTGTCTTGTTGTAATGAAGTTTCAGATTCTGATTTAGCAGTGCCCTCCAAAGATTGCACTTCTGCCATCTGCTTTAAAGATAAATTTTCCTTATTAAGTCCAGCTTTTACTTCTTGATAAACTGGATTAATAGCTACGCTTTCTGATGATTTTGATTCACCTAATGTTGAAACTAAAGCTGAAATCTGACTTGCAATATCTGCATCACTAACTGCTTGTTCATCTAAACTATCCATTGAAACATCAACATCGGATTCCTGACTATTTAATCGAGTTGATATTTTGTTTGTAACACTGTTTTTAATTCTCTCAATTTCAGCAGCCAAGTGCTCTAATTGATGTTCTAAACCTTTTTCTCCAGCTAAATTTAATGTTTGATCGCCTGATACTAAATCTTGTACTTGAAGTATTTCATCCCTGATTTTATCTAAATATTCGAGTTGCTCTTCATTACTTACTACAGCATCATTTTCTGCTAATGCACCTGAATTTTTAATGATCTGTTCATCCATATTTGCCTGAGCCTGAGCATCATCAGTCAAAGATTTATCCATACTGCTTAGAGCATGCTCATCACCATCTACTGGTATATATACTTCAGCTAACGCCTGATCTACATTCTCTATACTGTCCAACCTATTTGTTGATTCTTGTATTTTTAATACTTCAACTTTCTCGGTTAATTGCTCTAATTTATGACTCAAACCAACATATTCGGGAACAGCAGACTTTATCTCGTTAATATTATCTATTAATCCATCTAACTGTATTGTTATATCCTCTTCCTGCCCCCCTTCATCCAGAGTATTTAATACCTTTGCCAGAGCTTCTAAAGTATTTTCTAAATCAATATCTTCTTCGAATTTATTGCCTGGAGGCAAACTTTTGCCAAATAAACCAGAAACTGAACCATTGCCATTAATCAAACTGGCAATTTCATGCAGTTTATTGCCACCACCAAGCTCATCTAAAACCAAACCTTCAGAAACAGGATCACTTACCGCCAGCCCTTGCAATTGATCTAGCTTTTTCATTAATGCATCTGAAAACTCAATAGATTCAATATCTTCACCAGGCATTAGCTGTTGCAATGAGTCTAATCCTTCCCCTGATGAGAGCATAGAAAGTATATTTGAGCTGTTGATATTCATTTTAATTCTCCAAATTCCTTATCTAGAACTTAGCATTTCCTGTGCCACCATTTCGGCCAGATCTAGTTGCTCGTTCATCTTGCTCATTTTGCTCTCTTTTATGTTCAATCTTAATTTCTTCTTTAACAGCTGCCTCACAAACTTTTTGCATACTCCTGGTTTTCTGGTGCAGCCTCTCCCAATGCATCCGTGCAGAATCAAGCTGTTTTTCTGCATTTATAACAACTTGCTGTTGCTCTTCAATTGCTTTATCTAGCTTACTAAAAAAAGCTCTAAACTCTAGCATCTGTTTAATATTCACCCCCGTTTCACCCATTGACTGGTAGCGGCTCTTATAATCCTGCAAGTATTCCTTTAAATGCTCTAACTGCTGCTGAGCTTCTTGCTTTTGTCTCTGGCTATCCCCCAACGCTTCCAATGCTTTTTTCTCATTATTAACATTGAGTTCAACAATAACATTAAGTCTTTGTGATTTTTTCATCATCAAATTATTTATAATGGCAATTAACAAACCATAGCTTGTCAATATAAAGAGCGTTACAGGTGATTTTAAAGATTATTGCAGTCAACAAGACAACATCAACATCAACATCAACATCAACATATTTAAGCCGTATATTGGGAGCCATTGCCTTTAAAATAATGGGGCGCTATGGATAAGCATTTTTCAATTGACTCCTAACAAAACTTCCAGCTCTGTCAGGCTACGACTAATATCAACAGCCTCATCCATATCTTGTTGTAAAAACTCCAATATGGCTGCATTTTTTTCAATCGCTTCATCAATTCTGACGTCAGAACCAGCCTGGTAGGCACCCACGCTAATTAAATCTTTATTCCTTTCATATAGAGAATACAAACGCCTAAGTTCTCTAGACATTCCTATATGCTTAGAGTCGACTATGTCAGGCATGACTCGACTAATAGATGCTTCAATATCAATGGCTGGAAAATGTCCTGATTCAGCAAGACTCCTGGATAAAACAATATGCCCATCCAATACACCTCGTGCAGCATCAGCAATGGGATCATTAGTATCATCACCTTCTGCCAATACCGTATAAAAAGCAGTAATTGAACCGCCTCCCTCATCTGCATTACCTGCTCTTTCAACAAGGTGAGGGAGCTTTGCAAAAACTGAAGGTGGATAGCCTTTAGTTGCTGGAGGCTCGTCAATTGCCAAGGCAATTTCTCTATGCGCTTGTGCATACCGAGTTAAGGAGTCCATTAACAGAAGAACATCTAAGCCCTGGTTTCTAAAATATTCGGCAATGCTAGTTGCCAGCATGGCACCATGCACACGCATTAACGGGGAATCATCTGCTGGTGAAGCGACAACAACTGAGCGCTGCATACCTTCCTCACCTAAAATTTTCAACACAAACTCATTAACTTCTCGTCCCCTTTCACCAATGAGCCCAACCACTACAACATCTGCACTGGTGTATTTGGTCATCATCCCTAACAACACACTTTTTCCTACCCCCGTCCCTGCAAATAAGCCCATCCTTTGTCCACGTCCAACAGCAAGAATTGAATTAATTGCTCGAACCCCAACATCTAATGAATCTCTAATGGGTTTTCTTGATAGTGGATTAATAGACTGGCCATTTAGAGAAACCTTGGCATCCGTTTTTAATGGTCCTTTATCATCTAGCGCATTGCCTGCGCCATCAAGAACACGCCCTAACAGACTAAAACCAACTCTTGCTAATCCTTGCTTACCCAGAGGAATAACCCTGCAACCAGGCTCTAGTCCGTGAGTATTTGCAGTTGGCATTAAAAAAATGCGCCCACCAGAAAACCCTACCACTTCGGCACCAATTTTTTTTCCTGACTTGGTTTCTACCTGACATAAAGAGCCAATTGCAGCTCTACACCCTTCCGCTTCAAGCGTTAACCCGACCATGCGAGATAATTTACCTTCAACTACTAATTCAGGTATATCCGCCAACCTTTCGGTATAAGGCTTTATTTGTTTAAGCCAATTTTCATTGCGATTTGCCGCTGGAATCACGACACCTGATCCTCTTCTCTTTCTCCACCTAATACAGTAGCAACAATAATAGCCAACCTATTTTCAACTGTTACATCAATATTTGAGGTTTCCGTTTTCACTTTACACCCTCCTTGTGTAATTAAAGGGTCTTCAATAATATTCCAAGGCGATGAAACATCATCCAGTGCTAAAGAAGATCGAACTAAACTTGCATCTTCAGGATGCATCTGTATTGTCAATTTCTGTGAAGCCAGCGGTAGCGCATTTACAGCTTCTCTTATAACAGCAACAATTTGTCCTTGATCTATTTTAATTTCTCTTCGTACTAACTGACTCGCAATGCCTATTGCTAAATTAACCAATTCTTTTTCTACCGCTTCATCCAATGACTTAAAGGGTTCGGCTAATGACTCTAATAAACTGACAAACTCGGCAGTTTGTTTTCGCAACAAATGTAAATTATCATCATATCCTTTTTTTTCACCTTCAGTTTTTCCTAAGGTAAAGCCTTCATCAAAACCTTTTTTTGTTCCTTCTTTAAAACCGTTGTCAAAGCCCTCTTTTGTCCCTTGTGCAAAGGCTTCATCGTATGCCTGCTGCTGCATTTTTTCGATTTCATCTACCGTTAAGGTGGCTTTTTCATTTTTTTCTTTTTGAGCTACTGTTTGTTTTTTTTTACTAAACTGCTTAGCAACATCCCACAAATCAAGCGCCTCTAGTTCAGACTTTGAAAAGGGTTGATCTTTAGACGAGTTCATCACCACCGCCACTTCCTAGCATCATCTCACCAGACTCTGACAATTTCTTAGCAATACTTAATATATCTTTCTGTGCCAACTCAACTTCACTTAATTTTGTTGGTGGTGCAGCTTCCAAATCATCTCGTAACATCTCGGCAGCACGTTTAGACATATTACCAAATACTTTTTCTCTAAGTCCTTCACTAACACCTCTCAAGGCAACTAATAACTGGTCTGTAGATACTTCCCTTAATAAAGTCTGGATACCTCGATCATCGACATTAATCAAATCAGCAAAAACAAACATTTTATCCTGAATTTCCTGAGCCAATTCAACATCACTTTCATTAATGCTTTCCATCATTTCTTCACTTAAACTACCCTCCAGGTAGTTTAGAATATTAGCCGCTGAATCTACACCACCCACATTAGAAGCTTTAACGCTATCGCTACCCGTTAACTGTTTTTCCATCATATCATCCAGCTCTTTAATAGCAGCCGGTTGCACACTTTCCATCGTTGCAATTCTCATGACTATATCTGCACGTTGATTTTCAGGTAATAAAGCTAACACCTCTGCAGAAAGATCTGCCTCAAGTAGGGATAAAATAATAGCGATAATCTGTGGATGCTCCATTCGAATCAAATCAGCAATTGAACGAACATCCATCCATTTAAGCTGTTCAATCCCTTTACTGTTTGCTCCCATTAGAATACGATCAATAATGCTCCCTGCTTTATCCGCACCTAATGCATCGGTCAACATATTACGGATATAAGTATCAGAGTCTAAACCTAAACCCGTTTCATCCTTAATTTCCATAATAAAGTCTTCAAGTACAACATCAACCATCTCGGAAGTAATTGGCCCCATGGTTGCCATTGCAGAGCCAACAATTTGTACTTCTTTAGGCCCCATATTCTTTAATACACTGGCCGCCCTGTCCTGACCAACAGCTAAAAGCATCAAGGCAGCTCTTTCGGTAGCATTTAAGGTGATTTCTATTTCAGACATCGCTTTTTAACCATCCTTTAAGAATTTGTGCAACTAATTGAGGATCTTCGTCTATCAGTTGTCGAATATATTCTAATCGTTTTTCATAACTTTGCGGCGCATCTAATAATAGTAAATCTTCTACACCAGCAGACAGCCCTTTTTCGTCTTCCTCGCCACCGGATTTTTCGTCCTTAATCGGGACAGCAATAGGTTTACCATTCTTATCAAAACGAACAGTCCCACCCATTGCATCAGCTTCTGCATGCGCATCAATCAAGGATTTAACTTCTTCATCTCTAGCAACTAATCCACGCATGGTTGGACGTAGAACACCAAAAACTAAAAACAAAACAACTAAGAATGCAGTAAGTTGTTTTGCTATATCAATAAACCAGCCTTGTTCCCATAATGGTACCGCGGGAAGCTCCTCCATCTCATCAGGTATTCTAAACGCAACATTAGTAAGGGTTACTTGATCGCCTCGGGTATTATCAAACCCAACAGCCTGTATAACCAATTCTTTCATTTGATTAAGATCTTCTTTAGAATAAGGCTGGTTAATAAAGCTACCATCACTGAGTAATACTTTTTTATTGTCGACCACCACAGCAACGGATAAACGCAGCAAACCCCCAGCAGTTAATCGAGTATGAGTAATTGTTTTATCTAATTCAAAATTTCGAGTTGCACTGCTACTCCTTGATGTCGCCAGCTTTCCTTTGTTTACAGCGTCATTACATGCCCCTTCATTTGAACCATTACACTCACTAGAAACGTCTTCTGGAGCTACACCAGCTGGAGGCGGTTGATTAGATAATGCTCCGGGAACACCCTGAATACCAGGCAAAGAGTTTTCTTCCTCCAGTGTCTGTTCACTTCTTAATACTTTTGCATCAGGATTAAACATTTCTCGGGTTTTTTCTACACGAGCAAAATCCACATCAGCAGAAACTTGTGCCTGCATGCCCTCTCGACCAACCAGAGGTTGAAGAATATTTTCAATCCGCTGCATTAAATGCTCTTCAAGATCTTTTTTATATTCAAATTGTTTTGAAGTTAACAAGGAACCTTCTGAGACATCATTTCCACTCAACAATCGTCCTTTTTGATCAACTACAGTGACTTGTGTAGACTCCATCATAGGAACACTTGAGGCAACCAAATGAACGATAGCCTCTATTTGACCTTTTTCTAAAGATCGACCTTGAAATAAATTGACAACAACAGAGGCGCTCGGTTTTTTACGTTTACGAACAAAGACCGATTGTTTGGGTAATGCAAGTAGAACTCGGGCTGATTTGATATTTTGAATAGTTGCCACTGTTCTGGCAATTTCACCCTCCAAAGCTCGTTGGAAGCGCATTAATTCTATATTTTTACTGGTACCAAAACCTGTTTCTTTATCCAGTATTTCATAACCTGAACTTTTGGTTCTTGGTAAACCTTGTGCGGCTAATTTAAGCTTTAATTTACGTACCTGATCAGTAGGCACCATAATCGCACCCGATTCTGTTTCTACCGAGTAATCCACCCCCATAGTATCAAGAGTCGCGAGTATTTCAGTGGCATCTTCACTTTCCATCCCTGAAAAAAGCAAATCATACGAATCTGCTTGTGACCACATCACGACAGCCAGACCAACAGCAACACTTAATGCGATACCTAACATTAAGCCTATTTGCCTAGCCATAGACAAATTACCCAAACTCTTTAAAAAAGCGGGTGTTTCTGTGGTTTTGGTTAATTCATTTAGCGCACTAGTCTGTGAATCCAACTCAGCCAGATCACCGCCATCTTGCTCACTCATTATTTCTTCTTTGGTTACTTAGAACATATTCTTTAAAAAATACTTTAATATTATCATTAAATGTATATCAACTGTTCAGTGTATTTGTATTTAAATATAGACCGAATGCCTGTATTAATTTTGGATTTTCATATAATCCGTTATTTTCAAGGAGTCTCTGATTAAATCTGGGTGAAATAGATTATGTTTAGAACATTTAGTTTAAAAGCAAGTGCACCCTGCTCTCACCTCTTACCTACGCCCTGTAAGCAAGGCAAAAGCCGCATGCAACAACAGTCTTTTGCTAAGGTTTTTAACGCGGACTGGTTATTCTATACCTGAGATACGAGTTCAGGGCTTGATCAGAGCTTCCTTAAGTCATGCTGCTTTTTATTATAGGAATTTAATAACATAACTAAAGTATTGATGAGGTTCTCCCGAAAGGAAAACCTCATACCCAACATAGACTACATGGGCATATTCATTACATCTTTATAGGCATCAACTAATTTATTTCTAACTTGAAGCATTGCTTGAAAAGAAACACTGGCCTTTTGTGACGCAATCATAACCTCTGCAAGACTGACATCAGGCTCTCCCATTTCAAATGATTTTGACAAGGCGCCAGACGCTTTCTGTGTTTCATTTACCGAATCAATGGAATCCTTTAACATCGCAGCAAAATCAGAGCCGCCTTCTGTTTCAGCGGGTTTAACTGAATTACTGGATGCATCAATAGACATTGTTCGCATCTGAGCTAAAACCTGGTTTATATTTATATCGCTCATATCATTCTCTCACTGTGATTGCATATCAACATATTCTATTAATATGGACTAAATCTAATTCCTATTAAATAGACATGCACTTTTCAAGCCAACAACAAAAAACCGTCATTCAACTTAGCACGGCACCGCAACCCCAGCATCTTTCATCCGCGCTATTTTATATCTTAAGGTTCTTGGGCTTATTCCTAATTTCTCGGCTGTAATCTTCCGACTTCCCTTTTCATCTCTTAATGTCTGCAGAATAATATTTTCTTCAGCTGAGCGAACACTATCTCCTAATCTAGCACCTGCGCTAGCAACGACAGGGGATTCAAAAGGAATACTTGCCACAGTTTTAACCGGTTCAAGCATGGTAACATCCTGTCTGAGGACTAACATTTGATCATCCATATCACCTTCAAATACCAGACACTCAGGAACAACATAGCCATTCTGCTGTAAAATTAAGGCTCGTTGAATGACATTTTCCAGCTCTCTTACATTGCCTGGCCAAGCATAGTTTTGCATCACAGTTGCCGCATCTTCTGTAAAAACAGGTAAAGGTTTTCCTTCTTGCCAATGTTTTTTCATTAACTGCATTGCCAACGGCAAAATATCTCCAACCCGGTCTTTTAATGCAGGAATCTTGATAGGAAATACACTAAGACGATAATACAAATCTTCACGAAACAAACCTTGCTCTACATACTCTTTCAGTTTACGATTAGTGGTCGCCAAAATTCTGACGTTTAATGAAATTTTATCTTGCCCCCCTAAACGCTCAACTTCTTTTTCTTGCAATACTCTTAATAACTTTGCCTGAAGCCCAAAATCCATTTCCGAGATTTCATCTAACAAAATAGTACCGCCTTGAGCCTGCTCAAACTTTCCGGGCATTGATTGAACCGCCCCTGTATAAGCACCTTTCTCATAACCAAAAAGCATTGCTTCCAACATATTTTCGGGTATAGCCGCACAATTAATAGCAACAAAAGGCCCCTCATGATACAAAGAATTTTGGTGTATAAACCGAGCCATCACTTCTTTGCCCGTGCCACTCTCACCTTGCAAGAGAACCGTTACATCAGTTTTTGCAACTTTCGCAGTTAAGGCATAAAGCTGTTTCATTTTCGGGTCAAACACCACTCGTTCACTGACTGGCTCAGACTCAACCTCCACAAACTCAGCCACTTTTGCGACCAAAACTGAAGCCTCGAAAGGTTTAATCAAATAATCTGCAGCACCTGATTGCATGGCTTCAACAGCCTTAGGAATCGTGCCATAAGCTGTCATCAGTAATACTGGAATTTCCGGGTGCATCTGTTGCATATTATTTAACAACTGAAATCCATCCATCACAGGCATCTGAATATCACTAACCACTAACCTAAAATGATTTTTAGTTAATTTACTCAGAGCTTCTGTTCCATTATTGGCATAAAGTACTTTATACCCTTCAATTTCCAGGGTATCACACAGAGCCTCACATAAATCAACATCGTCCTCAACCACTAACACATCATACTGTTTCATAACTATTCTCCATTTCGTGATAGCCATTTTCTGACAAAGTCGTACTATATTGATTAACGCAAGGTAAAAGCAGAGTAAACACTGTTCCCTTGCCTTCTTCTGATTCACATTGAATTGAACCGCTATGCGCTCGAATCACACTATTAACAACAGCCAAGCCCAAGCCAGTCCCCTTTACTTTAGTTGTATAAAAAGGTTCAAATAATCGCTGTTTTATCTCACCATCTATGCCTGAGCCATTATCCTGTATTTGAATTTGTAAACTAGTTTGGTCTAGTTGATTTACCAGCATCGATATTTGCCCCTCATCCATTTGAGCTTCAACAGCATTATTAAGTAAATTCATAATGGCTCCCAACAATGCATCTTCATTACCCAGCATCTCATCGACCTGAACATCATTATTAATAATAAAGTTCAAGTTGCTTGTGGCTGTCATATCTTGCATATTTTCCTTAACTTTCCGCAAGAATTCCTGCAACGAAAAAACGCCCATTTCTAAACGCCCTTCTTTAGCAAAGATCAGCATGTCATTAACCTGTCTTTCCAGATAATGTAAGCGTTCAAGAATTTTATTTGCAAATTTAATGCGGCTAGTATCAGGAACTGACAGTTTATTCATCTGAGAAGCATATAAAATAGCCGTAGAAAGAGGTGTACGGACCTGATGAGCCATACTTGCAACCATTTCCCCCATCGCAGACAAGTGTTTCTGCTGATTAACCATATCCTGTAATGAGCGCAATTCACTGACATCAGATAATAGAATAATCTGACCCGCTTCATTACTCTGCACACTTTTAGTCAGGCTAACTCTAATTCCATTCCTAAGCTGCCTTTCATGAGGATTATCAAATACTGAAATCAAACTACGTTGAACAACATCTGTCCAGATTTGCCCTATTAAAGGCTCCCCCAAATAATTGATAGCAATCTGATTACAATCTACCACTTGATTTTCTGCATTTAAAACAATAACTGCTGCAGGCAATGCCGCCAAAATCTGTTGTAAACGGCCTGCCAACTTTTCTTTTTCAATCAGTGTTTTTAGCCGCTCAGTACGTGCTGCAGCCAGCTCTTTGCTTAATGTGGCAACTTGAGTTTGTAATCCCAAATAGGAATCGGACAAATTTTGAGAAAGTTCATTAAATAGCTGAAAAGCATCTGTAAGCCTTTCAGCTTTTAAAGTTTGAGGATTAACAGGAGTATTCATATCTAAATTATTGCTTTTGTTAGTTACCTATGCAAAAGCAATAATTAGACCAAATATATTAATCTTTTATTTTTAGTTACTTACGGGACAAATAGTCAGTAATTTGACTAATTAAAAGTAAGCATGACCCCGTTTTCAGGCTGGGTAGCATTTTTATTTCAAAGGAAACCAGTCAATAAATCAAAATGATAAAGTGCCGCAAAAACCATCAACTGCACAAAGACACTCGCCCAAAAGTAAAGTACAAAAAGCATCACTTTTACTGGAGTTTCCATCTGTTTCGATCGACTAAAAAACCAGCCTGATACAGAGCCAATAAAAATAAGAATAAATATGCCAATAACTGTAGGACTCATGTTAATCCCTTGGTGCTGGCGGCGCTAAAACTTGTCGAGAGCCATTACCTTCGGGTGCACTCACAACACCAGCTGCTTCCATATCTTCAATCATTCTGGCAGCACGGTTATAGCCGACTTTAAAACGCCTTTGTACACTGGATATTGAAGCTTTTCGTGATTCAGTCACAAACATCACTGCTTCATCATATAAAACATCCATTTCTGAGTCTGCTCCACCTTCTGCTACAAAGTCCCCCGTATCAGAGCGTTCCTGAGTGATTTCTTCAAGATAATTAGCCGGTGCTGTCTGCTTAAGAAATTCAACAATTTTGTGCACTTCATGATCATCAACAAAAGCACCATGCGCTCTAATGGGAATACTGGTACCTGAAGGTAAAAATAACATATCTCCATTACCTAACAAAGCTTCCGCCCCACCTTGGTCTAGAATGGTTCTGGAATCAATACGTGAAGACACCTGAAAAGAAATACGTGTAGGGACATTCGCTTTAATCAACCCTGTTAACACATCGACAGATGGCCGCTGAGTTGCTAGAACTAAATGAACCCCTGCTGCTCTGGCCTTTTGAGCTAAGCGGGCAATAAGCTCTTCTACTTTTTTACCCACGATCATCATCATATCGGCCAATTCATCAATCACGATAACAATACTTGGCAATTTAGTTAAAACGGGAAACTCTTCGCCTTCCCCCAAAGGTTCAGTAAGTTGAAATAAAGGATCACGAATAGGTTCACCTTTTTTCTCCGCCTCAGCAATTAACTGATTAAAGCCAGCCAGATTACGTACGCCAACTTTAGACATTAATTTATAACGTCGCTCCATCTCGGCAACCGCCCAACGCAATGCGTTTTGTGCATCTTTCATATCCGTAACCACAGGGGTTAAAAGATGCGGGATACCTTCATAGACAGATAATTCCAACATTTTTGGATCAATCATTATCAAGCGAACTTCTTCTGGCGTTGCTTTATAAAGCAGACTCAGAATCATAGTGTTAATGGCAACCGACTTACCTGACCCAGTGGTTCCCGCAACCAAGGCATGAGGCATTTTTCCTAAATCGGCCATTACTGGCACACCAGAAATATCCTTACCCATGGCAAAAGTAAGCTTAGACTTTGCCTTTTCAAAACTACGTGCTGAAATCAAATCACGTAAAGACACCATTTCTCTTTCCTGGTTTGGAATTTCCAAACCAATAACCGCTTTACCCTGAATCACCTCGACAATTCGCACACTGGTTACCGATAACCCTCGTGCAATATCTTTTGATAAGCCACTGACTCGACTAACCTTTACCCCTGCCGCTAATTTTAATTCAAATCGTGTAATAACTGGCCCAGGATTAACGCCAACAACTTCAACAACCACATTAAAGTCTTGCAACACATCTTCAACTTGACGCGACATTTCTTCTAAATCAGCTGCTGAGTAACCTTTTACCTTTGAAATTCGTTTATCCAATAAGGCTAAAGGGGGCAATGTCCCCTTATATGATTTAGCATCGAATTCTTCTTCAAATATATCAACCTGGTTTTCTTTAGCCTCTCTATCACTCTGTTCAAAGATAGGCATTGAAGGTGCAATTTTAACTTTAGGTTTCTTTACTTTCGCTGCCTTTGGAGGTAGTTCACTTTTCAACTGCCTTGCTCGTACACGCTGATCCTTAAAAGCATCATATAAAGATAAACATCCTTGATAAACAGTATTTACCAGCACTAAAGAATATTTACCAACAAAATCTAACAGGGCAATCCAGGATAAACCAGTAAAAAGAGTAATCCCCGCTAAAAAGATCGCCAGCAATAATAGAGTAACACCTGAATTCCCTAAGATAATTAATAAGGCATCGCCAACTTCTTGCCCTAAAATGCCTCCAGTACTGCCTGGTAATTCAACTTGTAACCTCAAAACATGCAAATAGAAAATTGCACTGCCTGCGATAATTGTGGCTATAAAACCTGTCCAGCGTATAGCCAAAATAAACTTACCACCCTGTTTTTCAGCCCGGGTATAAACTAAATAACCATGCCATAAGATCATGGTAGGAAATAAATAAGCCATTAAGCCAAAAATGCTTAACACAAAATCAGAGACCCATGCCCCAACAACACCACAGGCGTTACTGATTGTTTGGGTAGAACCACTATGAGTCCACCCTGCATCCTCGTTACTAAACGTAATTAATGCGATTAAAAAAAACAATGCGACTGTTGAAAAAGCTAATAACGCAACTTCTCGCAATCCTCTAACTGTTTTCTCTTCGATAACTGCTGACATAAAACCTTCTTACAAACAAACTACTGATAAAACATAATTATAGATTAATAATCAGAGATTTCACATTAATTGTTCAATATGACTATGAACAAAAAACAGCTTGTGCATTTCAAAGTTATTTCCATTCTGTTTTTCAAGACTGTTGACTGCTGGGCAGATAAAAGCTCCTTGCAATATCTGCATTTCCGCCATCCTTGGCGGTCAGATGCTGTCGCCAAGGCTACATAGATGTATTTACGCCGTGTCTTGAGAGACTGAATGGAAGTAGCTTACGGCTTGTTCATAGCCATTTTTTTAATCACTGCTCCCCCCCTTGGTTTTAAGTTAACATCAAGTACAGGTATCTCATAATGGAACCTCTGATTAAGTTGGTTAGAGTTTAGCTCAGAAAAAACTGTCGCTATTTTTCATGAAGTGAGCAGTAATAGTCATTCTATTGCGCCGATCTTCGTGGAAAATATCGGCAGTTTTAGCAAGCTAAAAATAATTGGACTTGATCAGAGGTTCCATAATAGAAACTATGCAGTATAATTGCATGCAATAATTACCTATACGGAGATCTGTTAATGAGCGCCCCTAAACACTGCAAGCTTTTAATTCTTGGTTCTGGTCCAGCTGGATACACAGCTGCCGTTTATGCTGCCAGAGCAAATTTAAATCCTGTAATGATTACGGGAATGCAGCAAGGCGGCCAATTAACAACAACAACTGAGGTTGATAACTGGCCTGGTGATGTTGAAGGGTTGCAAGGTCCAGACTTAATGGAACGTATGCGTTTACATGCTGAACGCTTTGATACTGAAATTATTTTCGATCATATTCATACTGCCGATTTATCTGTCCGCCCTTTTGTATTAACGGGTGATTCAACTAGTTACACTTGTGATGCTTTAATTATCGCTACGGGTGCTTCTGCCATGTATTTGGGTATGGATTCAGAAGAAGAATTTAAAGGCAAAGGGGTTTCAGCTTGTGCAACCTGTGATGGTTTTTTCTACCGTAATAAACCTGTTGCTGTTATTGGTGGTGGCAATACTGCTGTTGAAGAAGCGCTCTATTTATCAAACATTGCCTCTGAAGTAACGGTTATTCATCGTAGAGACAAGTTTCGCTCAGAAAAAATTCTGGCTGACAAGCTGATTGAAAAATCTAAAAATGGTAATGTTGTTATCAAATGGGACAACACCCTAGATGAAGTCTTAGGTGATGATATGGGAGTCACGGGGCTGCGTATTAAAAGCACAAAAGATGATTCAACAGAAGAACTTGATGTTCATGGTGTTTTTATCGCCATTGGACATACCCCTAATACAGGTATTTTTGATGGCCAATTAGATATGGATCACGGCTATATTAAAGTACATAGTGGTATTAATGGCAATGCCACAGCCACCAGTATAGAAGGTGTGTTTGCCGCTGGTGATGTTATGGATTCTCATTACAAACAAGCGATTACATCTGCTGGAGCAGGCTGTATGGCTGCACTGGATGCTGAAAAATATTTAGATGAATTAGAAGCATAATTTTCTATCGCCGTGCAATAGAGATAAACAGGTGATTTTGAGTATTTTATATTTCGCATTTAAAAAACAAACCTGACATTTCTGCCGATTTGTTGGGTTACGCTCTCGCTAACCCAACCTACATTCTCATTGTTTCGTGCCATTACCTCCATCATGCAATTACCTAACCTTGACCCGTTTAATCCTGATGAGGATTTCCCTGCCATAGACTCTGCCTTAACTGAACCCGATGGGTTATTGGCTGTTGGGGGTTGCCTTTCAAGTCGACGTATTATTAAAGCCTATCAGCAAGGTATCTTTCCCTGGTATAGCCCTGGTGAACCCATCTTATGGTGGTCACCAAATCCACGTTTAGTACTCTTCCCTGATCAGCTAAAAGTATCCCGTAGTCTTAGAAAAACAATTCGTAAGGAATTATTTAAACTGACTTATGATCAAGCATTTCCTCAAGTCATGCAGTATTGTGCAGCCCCTCGCGACAAAGAATCAGGCACCTGGATTAGCGAAGAAATGTATGATGCATACACCCAGCTACATGAACAAGGGGTAGCACATTCATTTGAAGCCTGGTTTGATGATGAACTGGTGGGGGGCTTATATGGTATCGCTATTGGACAAGTATTTTTTGGTGAATCCATGTTTCACAGAAAAACAGATGCCTCTAAAGTGGCTTTTTGTTGCCTGGTTCAACAACTTTCTAACTGGGGATATCAGTTAATAGATTGCCAGGTTCATACCGATCATTTAACAAGTCTGGGAGCAGAAGAAATTGATCGCACTGATTTTTCTATGCTCATACAACAATATTGCACACTACAACCTACAAATAAAGCCTGGGCTGCATTATGATTTCTATTCCTTTGTTTTTGACAGAACAGAGCCCGTGTAGTTATTTAGATAAAAAAAACTCACAATCAGCTTTCGTTCATCCTTCTTTTTCACTCAACACAACGATTTACAGCCAACTCATTGAACAAGGGTATAGACGTAGTGGCAGTGAAGTGTATACCCCTCACTGCCCAGGTTGTTCAGCATGCATCCCGACTCGACTACCTGTCAATCTTTTTACTCCTAATAAAAACCAAAAACGTTGTATAAAAAAAAATCAACAAACCACTGTTATTATAAAACCCGCTCAATTTGAGCAAGCTCATTATGAAATGTACATGCGCTACCAAAAGCATAAACATGTAGGTGGAAGTATGGCAAACTCAAGCCAGGACGATTACATTTCCTTTCTGGCTAGCAATTGGTGTAACACCTTGTTTGTTGAGTTTTCTATTAACAATGAATTAGCAGCAGTTGCAATAGTCGATCTACTAGACAACGCCTTATCTGCGGTCTATACCTTTTTTGAACCTAAATTCTCTCAATATAGCTTAGGAACTTTTGCCGTTTTGTGGCAAATTGATCATGCACAAACCTTAAATCTTGACTTTGTTTATATGGGCTTTTGGATTAAAGACTGTAGAAAGATGTCTTATAAAACCCAATTTTCTCCTATGCAAGGTTTCAAAAACAATGAATGGCAAGTATTAGATGTTTAGGATTTAGCCACACAATATTATCAAGTTAAAAACAATTCATGACTATGAACTAACCACAGGTTGCTTCCACTCAGTCTCGCAAGACACAGCGTAAATACATCCATGTAGCCTTGGCGACAGCATCTGACCGCCAAGGATGGCGGAAATGCAAATATTACAGGAGCTTTTATCTGCCCAGCTGCCAACAGTCTTGAGAAACAAAGTAAAAACAACTTATAAACTGTGCTTTGTTAATACGCATGAAACAATGTAAACATTGCTCCCTCCTTAAAAGTACTAGCCCTTCACACAGCTATATTAGCAATTCACCATACATATGATAAGTTTATGCTAGAATTCTAAAAGACACTTAAAAAATAGAAATTGTTGCGAGGAAATATCCTTTTATCTGCTTTTTTCTTAAAGTCGCTTACCCTCTCCCAACAGGTAGTTAAAAGACGAATCACTTCAAAAAACGATAATGAATAAATTCAATTTCAAGTTAATCACCCTGTGCTGTATCTATATTGCATTTTTAATATTAGTGGGTATAGGCATCATTTATCAGTCGCAACTCATTGATAGTAAAAGTACTGAAATCAGTAAAAACTGGGATAAATTTGAGGCCGACCGTTCTGAAAAGTCACGTGCAGCCCAATCTTTACATCATGATTTAGGCTATGGTGGCATGATCCATCATTTTAAAAACCTGATCCTCAGACATGATATAAAACATTTATCCGAGGTTAATGCCCATATTAATCGAGCTCATAGCAGCCTAAACAGGTATACCTATTTAGGCATTAATAAGCACGAAAAAATCGCGATAGAAAAAATCAACGATATCTTAAGTGCCTATACCCAGGCTACCTTGTCAGTTAAGGCCGCAATTGAACAGAAGCTATCACCAGAAGAAATTGATGCCAAAGTTAAAATTGATGACATTCCTGCACTACAAGCCCTAGATAATCTCACAATTGAGCATAGTGCTATAGAAAAACATAAAAGCCTCACCAAAACACAACTGGTTAACAATCTAAGACAGGTTCTTGGTTATGGAGGCATGATCCATCAATTTAAAAACTACATTTTACGTAAAGAACCCGCACTCAACACTATTGTGCTTAATAAAGCAGCCAACGCAAAAAAAATAATCCATCAATATCAGGCCCTAGTCCATACTAAAATTGAATCAAATGCCTTACATCGAATTTTATTTGTAATTAACAAATATGAGGAAGCAACTTATTTAGTTAATGATTTAATTAAAAATGGTACTGTCAGTGCAAAAGAGATTGACCGTCATGTGCGTATTGATGACACCCCTGCATTTGATTCATTTAATAATTTAATGCAACAAATCTCTATTGAACATAATAAAGATGCCGCCAATATAGACAAGTATCTTGCTGAATTAACTCAGATGGCATTCACTTCTCTGTGGCTTTTTAGTGCAGCGATTATCTCTTTAATTGCATTATTTTATTGGTTAGTCCGTATACAAATGATTAACCCTATTACTTATATAACCACTGTATTAAGTAAACTGGCACAAGGCCAAACCGAAGTTAAAATTAACTTCAACTCGCACAGCGTTGAAATCATTCAATTAATTTCAGCCAGTCAATTTTTTAAAGAACAGTCTCACACCTTAAGTAATGAGCGTTCTTTATTAAAATCAATCCTTGAATCTCTTCCTGATGCTGTGTATTGGAAAGATACTAATGGTATCTACCTTGGCTGTAACCAGCAATATAAACAATTATTTTTACAGCAAGGGCAATCAGTTATTGGTAAATCTAATAGTGAGATATTTGGTCATGCAATTGCAAAGGATTATGAAGAGGAAGATGGAAAAGTATTTAATCAATTACAAGTATTACATCTGGAAAAAACCGTCAAGAGTCCTGATAACGATCCCATTTTTTTAGATACTGTATTAACACCTTATAAAGATGAAATAACAAATAAAACACTGGGGCTAATTGGCATTAGTCATGACATTACGATCCATAAAAAGTTACATCAGGATCTGATGTCTGCCAAAGAACAAGCTGACACTGCAAATAAAACAAAAAGTGATTTTCTGGCAAATATGAGCCATGAAATACGCACCCCAATGAATGCCATTATTGGCCTTACTGAATTAACTTTACGCACCCCGCTTGATAATCAACAGCATGATTATTTAAATAAAGTACTTAATGCCAGTGAATCATTATTAGGATTACTCAATGATATTCTCGACTTTTCTAAAATAGAAGCAGGCAAACTCGACATTGAGAGAACCGAATTTCAGCTTGAAAAAGTACTCAATAATGTCTCACATATCGTAGGTGCTAAAGCGTCAGAAAAAAACCTGGACTTTATTTATGATTATGAAAATAACTTACCAAACAACTTAATGGGTGACCCTTTACGGTTAGGACAAATTTTAATCAACCTGGCCAGTAACGCAATTAAATTTACTGACAAAGGTGAGATCACCATAAAAATCAAACTCAAGAACCAAATAAACAATCAAATCATCCTGTCTTTTTCTATTGAAGACACTGGAATAGGGATGACTGAAGAACAACTGGCTAAAATGTTCCAATCGTTTTCTCAAGCAGATTCCTCTACTTCACGTAAATATGGTGGAACAGGTTTGGGTTTAGCGATAAGTAAAAATCTGGTGGAAATGATGGGTGGAGAAATAGGTGTTGAAAGCACCTATGGCAAAGGCAGTCGATTTTTCTTTTCCGTTACCTTCAATCCAGGCGTAATAAAACAGCAAGAAAAAGTACTTCCAGAAAAAGCCAAAGGAATACATGTACTGGTTGTTGATGACAACAAGGCGGCGCAAAATGTTTTAAGTCAGCAAATGAAAGATTTTGGCTTTATTGTGGATGTTGCTAGTTCAGGGTATGAAGCATCAAATAAAGTAGCTAGCAATAAACACAGTCCATATACTTTAATACTAATGGACTGGAAAATGCCGGGGCAAGATGGCCTGGAAACAACTCAGAAGATAAGGCAATTAGAACTTACTCAACAGCCAAAAATAATTATGGTTTCTGGGCATAAGGACCATTCCCTGGTCTCCCAGGCTGAGGCTTTGAATATTGGAGCATTTTTATTAAAACCTGTTAATCATTCTGTTATGTTTAACACCGTTGCTAAGCTCTTTGCTGACACACTTTCTAACCCAATTAAACCAAAATATCCCGCTGACTATAAACAACCCTTATTAGAAAATAAATCGATTTTTCTGGTGGAGGATAACCCTATTAACCAACAAATTGCACGTGAATTACTGGAACAGGCGGGACTTAAAGTCAGTATTGCGAATAATGGTCAGGAATGTCTGGATAATATAGACTCTCAATTATTTGATTGTATCTTGATGGATTTACAAATGCCTGTTCTTGATGGTCTAGACACCACAAGAAGAATTCGTCAGATGTCGAAATATAAAGACCTACCCATTATAGCCATGACTGCCAATGCAATGAAAACGGATGTTGATAATTGTATCAAAGCAGGTATGAATGATCATATAGCTAAACCCATCAATGTATCTAACTTATTTAACACACTTGAAAAACATCTGGTTCATATTAATAAATCAGCTGCCAACGCAACCTTAATTAATCAACAAGCCATTGGAACAGAGGAGCCTATACCGGAAATGTCAGGCCTCTTCGTTGAGGAGGGTTTAGAACGAACAGGAAATGATAAAGATCTTTACTTGCTCATTCTTGATCAGTTCTTGGTTATGGTTTCTGAGAGTCTATCGGAAATAAAAAAAGCACTAGCGGAAAATAATATCGAAAAAACACTTCCTATATTACATAATCTAAAGGGAACAGCTGGAAATGTCAGTGCTAATGAAGTTTATAAAACCTCAGCAGAGTTAGAAAAACGACTTAAATCTGGAACAAAAGATTTTGAAGCTTTATTAGAGACGCTAGAAAAACAAATAAGCAAAGTAATTGCTGAAATTGAAATATACAAAAATGAATAATAAAAACTGAAAAACTTTAATATGAGTCATCCCAGAAAGAGCGGCTCATATTAGAGAATAATATGGCTATTAATTAAAACCGCAGGTGAAAAATGTAGGGCGGTTCAGTGCAATTACTGTCATAAACTGCCTATAAGGCGGACTGAAGTCCGCCCTACAAATCCTTTTTTTAATCAACCTGTGGTTTGTATATAACCATGAAGAATAACAATTTTTTTATAACTTCCATTCTGGCCTCATGCCTGGTAAAGACATAAGTAACTTCCTGAAAAGGCCTTATTATTAGCTGTTAAAATTAGCTTTTTAATTCGCTGTAAGCCGAATTATAATAAAGCAGAGGCTCGCCTGAACGACATTCAGCTTTTTGAACTTCACCAATAACGACCCAATGAGTTCCCGCAAGTACTTGTTGTACAACAGTACATTCGATAGAAGCTAAAGCATCATCAATAATTGGTGACCCTGTTTCACCTTCACGCCAATTAATATTAGCAAAACGTTCTTCCTGGCTTGCTCCACCAGCAAACTGATTGGAAATTTCTTGTTGATCAGCTTTAAGAATGTTAACAGCAAAAGTTTTGCCTTCTAATACCGCATCACCTGTATCCGCTGTTTTGTTAATACAAACTAAAATTTGTGGCGGCTCCATTGAAACACTACTAAATGAAGTCGCTGTCATGCCTTTTAAACCGAGTTTTTCAGTTTTTGCTGTAACAACTGTTACTCCACTTGCCCACAATTTAAGTGCATTTTTAAATTCTTGATCATTAACTGGCATAATTACTCCACTTTGTTAATCTTCTAGTTCCCACGTGCTGCGTGGGAACTAGAAAAATTATTTTTTCTTAATATACAGATCGGTAATAGTACCTGTAACCATCTCAGCAGCAAAAGCAAAAGTTTCTGATAATGATGGATGTGCATGTACGGTTAAACCAATATCTTCTGCATCTGCACCCATTTCAAGTGCTAGCACTGCTTCAGAAATTAACTCTCCAGCATTGGGTCCTACCATACCTGCACCAAGCACTCGGCCCGTTTCTTTTTCACAGATAATTTTAGTCAAACCTTCGTTTCGACCTAAACTCAATGAACGACCACTTGCTGCCCAAGGGAAAGTACCTTTATCGTATTCAATGCCTTGTTTCTTGGCTTCATTTTCAGTTAATCCCATCCATGTTATTTCTGGATCGGTAAAAGCAACAGCAGGAATAGTTAATGCATCAAAAGCTGATTTCTCACCCGCAATCACTTCTGCAGCAACCTTACCTTCATGTGCCGCTTTATGTGCCAACATTGGATTACCAACGATATCGCCAATAGCATAAATATGCTCTACATTGGTTTTTTGTTGTTCATTGACCTGAATAAACCCCATCTTATCCACTTCAATCCCGGCTTTGTCTGCGCCAACTTTAAAACCATTAGGTCTACGGCCTACAGCAATTAACACCGCATCAAAAGTTGCTGATTCTGGTGCTTTATCACCAGAAAAACTCACTTTTAATCCGGATTTAAGAGCCTTAATTCCTTCAACTTTGGTTTCTAACCAGATGTTTTTATATTGCTTTTTAATGCGTTTATGCAAAGGTCTGACTAGATCAGAATCACAACCTGGAATAATTTGATCCATTAATTCAACAACGCTGATCTCTGAACCCAGAGCATCATAAACCGTTGCCATTTCCAAACCGATAATGCCACCACCAACAATTAATAGTTTCTTAGGAATTTCATTAAGCTCTAATGCATCAGTAGAATCCCATAGACGGGGATCATCATTTGGAAAAACAGGAATCTGTGTTGCTTGTGAACCCGCAGCAATAATGACATCATCAAAAGTAATGACCTGTTTGCCTTCATCACCTTCAACTAGCATTGAATTCGCTGATTCAAAAGTACCCAATCCTTGTACAATTTTAATATTTCGTTGCTTAGCCAAGCCTGCCAGGCCAGTATTAAGTGCTTTGGACACACTCTCTTTCCAGCTTCTGACTTTATCCAAATCAATCTTTGGTTTGCCAAAGCTAAGACCATGACTTTCAGCCGCTTCTGCTTCATGAATAATATGCGCTAAATGCAGTAAGGCTTTTGAAGGAATACACCCTACATTAAGACACACGCCACCAATCACAGGATAACGTTCTACCAATGTGACTTGCTTGCCTAGGTCTGCCGCGCGAAAAGCCGCTGTATATCCACCTGGGCCGCCACCTAAAATTAAAACTTCTGTATGCATATCTGACATAGGATTAATCCCTTCCTTATTACAATAATAAACGACGAATATCACCCAAAGACTGGGTAATAGCAACTAAGAAACGAGCAGCTTCAGCTCCATCAATGACCCGATGATCATAAGTTAAATCTAGCGGTAACATTAAACGTGGAACAAACTCTTGACCATTCCAGACAGGCTGCATTTTTGCTCGACTGACACCTAAAATGGCCACTTCAGGTGCATTGACAATAGGTGTAAACGCCGTTCCACCAATACCACCCAAACTAGAAATCGACATACTGCCACCTTGCATCGCTGCTGGCGGTAGTTTACCGTCCCTTGCTTTACCACTTAAATCAACCAGTGCAGCTGATAATTCGTTTAAACTCATTTGATCAGCATCACGAATCACAGGAACAACTAAACCGTTCGGCGTTTCTACAGCGATACCGATATTGCTGTATTTTTTATAAATTAATGATTGACCATCAGCTGAAAGCGAACTGTTAAACTGAGGAAACTGTTTTAGTGCCGCGGTTAAAGCTTTAATAATGAAAACAAGCCCTGTTAATTTATATTCAGGCTTACTAGCATTATGTGCTTTTCTGAAATCTTCCATTTCAGAAATATCTGCTTCATCATGCTGAGTTACCATCGGCAAATTTAAACAAACGCGAACCATATGCTCGCCTGTTAAGCGTTTTATTTTACTTAATGGCTGAACTTCAGTTTCACCAAACTGAGAAAAATCAACTTCGGGTATTGCCGGAATTCCAGCTCCACCTTGAACACCTTCTGTCATCACTTTCTTGACATAGGCTTGCACATCTTCTTTTAAGATACGCCCTTTACGACCACTGCCTTGATTGATGTTATTAATATCAACACCCAGTTCTCTGGCAAATAGCCTGACACTCGGAGTAGCATGAGCATTACCGTTACTTGCAACAGGTGCAGAGCTAGGCTTTGCTACTCCTGTTTTCGCTGGCTCTGCTTTGACTGCTTCAGCAATAACCTCAGTTTTTTTCTCTTCAACAACTGCTGGTTCAGCTGGCTTTTCTTCAGCAGCAACATCACTGCCTCCAGGTCTAAGCATCGCAACCAAAGAACCCTGAGAAACTTTATCGCCGACTTTAATAATAACTTCCTGAATCGTCCCTGCCATGTTTGCAGGTAGATCCATAGTTGCTTTATCACTTTCCATCACGGCTAAAGTCTGTTCTTGCTCAACCGCTTCACCTGACTGGATAAGGATTTCGACGATTTCAACTTCGTCAGCACCGCCTAAATCAGGTATTTTTATTTCTATCAATTCACTCATTATTTAAACCAACCAAGGTGCTGTGATATCAGGATTAATATTATAACGTACGATAGCGGCATCAACTTCTGACATTTCAATCTCACCGTTATCAGCCAAACTTTTAAGTGCAGTAATAACGATATGATGTCTGTTAACTTCAAAGAAGCTACGCAAATTCTCGCGAGTATCAGAACGACCAAAACCATCAGTACCTAATACCGCATAAGGTGCGGAAATATATGCTCTGATTTGCTCAGCAAAAGCCCGATTATAATCAGTACTAGCAATAACAGGTCCTTTAGTCCCATCTAAACAGCTTGATACATGGGATTGTTTAGACTGTTCCATTGGGTGTAAACGGTTCCAGCGTTCACAGGATTGACCATCTCTGGCCAACTCATTAAAACTAGGACAACTCCACAAATCTGCTTCTATTTTCCAATCATTACGCAACAATTCTGCCGCGGCAACTGATTCGCGAAAAATAGTACCAGATCCCAATAACTGAACTCTAGGCGAATCATTGTCTTCACCTTTCTGGAACAGATACATACCTTTTAAAATATCAGCTTCAGATCCTTGAGGTAATGCAGGCTGTGCATAGTTTTCATTCATCACAGTAATGTAATAAAAAACATTTTCCTGCTCAGCATACATACGTCTCATGCCATCCTGAATAATAACAGCCACTTCGTAAGCGTAGGTTGGATCGTAAGAAACACAGTTAGGCACTGTCGCAGCAAAAATCTGACTATGCCCATCTTCATGTTGGAGACCTTCACCATTTAATGTGGTTCTACCTGCCGTTGCCCCTAATAAGAAACCTCTGGTACATTGATCACCAGCAGCCCAGATAAGATCAGCAATACGTTGAAAGCCAAACATGGAATAGAAGATATAAAAAGGG
>Ga0209707_1000227_pt1 | contig 37107 bp, 35 predicted proteins | sample EN4Hudsemesocosm_FD_184630 | JGI IMG/M metagenome (GOLD analysis project Ga0209707, IMG submission 184630) | Methane-oxidizing microbial communities from mesocosms in the Hudson Canyon - EN4B Hudson Canyon (SPAdes) (version 2) | ecosystem: Environmental > Aquatic > Marine > Cold seeps | place... | reverse complement strand
TGCAATCGCTTTTATTTGTGTTCCCCACACCTGTGGGGATGAACCGGGTTGACAGACGCTGGTTTTAGTAAAATTGCAGTGTTCCCCACACCTGTGGGGATGAACCGCCGACTGCAACAACCATATAAAGTTAAGGTTGGTGTTCCCCACACCTGTGGGGATGAACCGCGCACCCTCGTCCATGTTGCTTATTTCTTCATGTGTTCCCCACACCTGTGGGGATGAACCGCAAGGGCGGTGGCATGCAACAAATAGCAATTTGTGTTCCCCACACCTGTGGGGATGAACCGCATAGACTCTATTGCTGCTTTTTGTGATTTGTGTGTTCCCCACACCTGTGGGGATGAACCGCAGGCTACAACAACCATACAAAGTTAAGGTTGGTGTTCCCCACACCTGTGGGGATGAACCGTGTACCGACATTAAATAGCTCATTCTCGACTGGTGTTCCCCACACCTGTGGGGATGAACCGCATTTTACAATCACTCTGTCAGTTGTATTTTCAGTGTTCCCCACACCTGTGGGGATGAACCGCGGTTCCTGTTCTTGGGCTAGCATTGTTATTAGTGTTCCCCACACCTGTGGGGATGAACCGTTCAAACATAGTACTCAGCTCAGCTATAGGGGGTGTTCCCCACACCTGTGGGGATGAACCGTCGGTGATCCAGCCATGGTGCTATTTAATAGCGTGTTCCCCACACCTGTGGGGATGAATATCAACAAACTGTAAAACTCAACCGACTGATTTTCGTCTAGCCATTAATATGACTGTAGCGTTCATGATTTGATTAACCTCATCTCTCCTCTCCTTTTTTTGGGAGAGGGAGAATGACTAACGGATTGACCAATCAATGCCTGTTAAATTCAGGCCAAAACATTCCAGTAATCGTTATGATTTTTTCTTATTAAAAAAACCTTTGAATGTCTCTTGAAATGAGTCCATTTTATCGGCAACTTCAGCCATTTTTTCTGAAAAGGTCTCCTCACCTTTATCTTCTATATTACTGGCCGAGTCGATTGTTTTCTTTGTTTCAACAACAGGCGTACTTTTCACTACTTCCAATGGCTTTGTAGGTACTGGTTTTTCTATAACCTGATTAGTGACTGGCTCACTTTTTTCAGTTTCAGGTATAACAACTGCTTCTTCTGCTTTATCGCTAACACCCACAGCATCAACGATCTTATCTAATGATGAAACCCAGCCTAAAACATTATTTACCATGCCTTGTTTCTTAGGTTTAGAGGTAACTTTAACCTTATCGTCAAGTTGTTTTATTTCAGCAACTGGAGCTTCCTCTGTTTTCTTAACAGGCTCAGCTGGCTTGTTAAGCGCTTCTGCTTTTTTAGCATTCTCTTCTGCCTGTTGCTTTTGTTGCAAAACCTTCTTTTCTAATTCTGCTTTATCTTGTGCTTCTCTTTCAGCATTTAGCCTGTTTTGCTCTTGTTGTTTTCGCTCTGTTTCTAACTTATCTTGTAGCTGTTTTCTTTCAAGCTCTAATTCATCTAGCTGTTGTTTTTCTTCATTGTCTTGACTGTTTTTTAGATTTCCCTGCTGAGATTCTAATTCTAAAATTCTATCTAGTTGAGTCTGAGCAGTGAGTTTTAACTTTTCTAATTTTTCAGTTTGTGTGTTTTTACCAGTTAACTCAGTATCTAGCTGCTGCTTTACTTCATTAAGTTCTGCTACAGATTGTTGAATCTGTTTTTCAAGTGAGGTAATTTTTGCTTGTGCTTCATCATATTGAGCAATTTTGCTTGTCTGCTCATTTAACTGATTTGTTAATTGTTCGGTGAGCTGGTTTTTTTCATTCAGTGCAAAATTAATTTCATCAATCTTTAATTGTTTTTCTTGAGTTATTTGCAAAAACAGCTTTTCCTTGTCAGAAATTGTCGTTTGATGCTCTTCCCTTTCTTTTTGCAAACTTGTTGCAGCCTGTTCAATCTGCTGTTGAAAACCAGCAATCTGTTGTGAATCTTCTTTTTGTTTACTGATCAATTCCTCATGCACTTTTTCAGCTTTTTCTAACTGCTGTGATTTATGCATGATTTGCATCATTAATTTAATTATTTTTTTTCTTTTTAATATTGCAACGATAATCCCGCCAATTAATAAAGCGAGTGCAGCCAAAGCTACAGAATATCGTGTGTTAGCAATTGCTGTTTGCTGCCAATCTATCCAATAAACAGCCATTATTTCTATGTACTTATCCATTTGAACCCTCAAAACCACTTTTTTTAAGTGATGAATTTACCAGATTTATAGTTTTTTCGGAAATTTTGTTTTCCACTATAACTATTCGAGGGCTTGCTTTAAGACCATTTCTTCACAACTCACTCAAAGGATCTAAATAGATCGTACGTAGCGGTTAACAAAATGACTTGCAGCTTCTCCTGATACTAAATACTCATCAAACAATACCAACATATCAGCAGCTGTAATAAAAGCCAATGCACCATGACCTTTTTTTGTAAAAAAAACTTCATGTAAAAGTTCTATGAAATTAATACGTTCTTGAACTATTTTTGACATTTTATTTCTCCCAGTAATTTTCTTAATTCGTGGTTCTATGATACCTAACTAGTACAGAATAAAGATGTAATGGGATTACCTGAATTTTGTGATTTATTAACGGTTTCCAATATATTTCATGTTCAAGGGTTGCTTTACCTAATCACTCAATTTTCGATACCAATAATAAAACATTGAAACCAAAGAGCTGAATCAAATAGACTATGTTGCGAAATCAAAAATATTTATTTTCCAAGGCTGTATGTGATTAAGAATTTATTTACATCTATTTTTATTGTGATTATCACTATAACTTTTAGCCAAGCAGTCAATGCTGAAACTATAGATGTATCCAGAGAATACAATAAGGCTATTGGTCAGCGCATTCAATTTACTCAAGAAGATACCGTTCAATTATCTGTAGAGGATGCGCTTCAATCTTTTAAAAAAAATAATTTTATTTCATACCCTCACCCTATTATCAGTTTAGGGCTAGGCTCAAAACCAGTATGGGTTGCTTTTGAGGTTATCAACTCTAAAAAAACGGCTATTAATCGAAACCTTCTGATCGAAAGCTCCTGGATCGATAAAATCGATATCTACTTTTTCAATAAGCAGAAGCCAACAAAAAACTATAAAACAGGCGATAGTCAGCCTTTTTCGGAAAGAATGATTGATCATCGTTTTTTTATATTTGACCATGGTTTTAAACCAGGAATAACGACTGTAATAATCCGGGCAGAAACACCTGACCCAATGGTATTGCCTATTTATTTTATGAGCCCTGAAAAAGCTCAGAAAAGAAGCCTTGTACAAGGCTATAGCTATGGTTTTGTATATGGAGTGACTTTTGCACTCATAGCCTATAACTTCATGCTTTTTATTGGCTTAAAAAGTAGACTCTATTTGTATTACTCTACTTATCTTAGCTTTTTTTTAATTTGTAATTTTTCATATACTGGGCATGGATATGAGTGGATATGGTCTTATTTACCCTCTTTGCAACAATACTTAAATCCAATATTAATGCTAGCCTATGGTATTAGCGGACTTTTATTTGCAAGTTGTTTTTTAAATCTCAAAACAACTTTCCCTACTACTTATCGCTTTGTCATAAGCTGGTGTATTTTATTTAGCGTATTGTCGGCACTCACAATACTAAGCAATAATCGTCTTTTTTCTCTGCAATTGGCATTTATTTTTGTTCTTCTATTTTCTGTAATAATGGTTATCCTTGGCACGATTACGCTAAGAGCTGGTAGCAAATCAGCCTTGTTTTTTGTGCTTGCTGCAATCACTGCTATGTTAGGTGCCGCTATTACTACCTTAGCCGTTTGGGGAATAATACCACTCAGCTCACTTACCTTTCGTGCAGTTGAAATTGGCATGATGTTTGATGCCATATTACTTGCTCTTGCTCTTACCAACCAGTTCCAACGTAATCAGGAAGAGAAAAAACAAGCTATCATAATGGCAAGAACAGATCAGCTAACCAAGCTGAATAACAGACGAGCTTTTTATGATTTTGTTAAACCCATTTGGGAAATAGGTCTCAGAAATAAACGCGAAACTTCTTTAATTATTTTAGACATTGATAAATTCAAATCAATCAATGATACATATGGTCATACCCATGGTGATCAGGTTTTAATTATGCTTGGGGATCTTTTAAAAAACGAGGCTCGCACAGGGGATATTTCTGCGCGTTGGGGCGGAGAGGAGTTTATCATTTTCTTGCCTGAAACCACACTGATTGATGCCGTAAACATCGCAAACAGAATCCGCAAGAAAGTTTCAGGTTCTATCGTTAATGTTAATAAAAATAAGACATCAATTACAGTGAGTCTGGGTGTTGCTCATCACATTGATATAAACCATATCACCCTGGATGAACTTATTATTACGGCTGATAGGTACCTCTATGCTGCTAAGGAACAGGGACGTGATCAAGTTTGTTCTAAACTATTAGGATCAACCTCATCAACCTCAACTGATTCAATTAATTCAGCATCAAAAATATCATGACTTATATTTTCAATCATTTTTAAAAATGAAGGCATACTTTCATTTCCTTCCACCTCATCCTGTGAAACAGCGTTCATTTGTCCAACCCCTGCAAACAATTCAGTAAATGCTTGTTCCGGTTCTGCGAATGATTCTAACTGTGCTCCCGTATCAGCCATAAATTCTTTGGTCTGAGTTAAAAAGTCGCCCGCCTGTTTTAATAAGTCAGTATTGATATTTTGCTCTGGCATGGTTGTTTGTTGGTAAGCTGCAATAGCCTCAACAGATTTTTCGCTATTTAAGTCCATAGAAAAACCAGCAATTTGTTCAGTATCAAAGCCTACTTTTTGTGCATGTTTAAAAGCACTTTTCACATTACCCTTAAAAAACTTTTCGCTAATATCACTCATTTTATCGACTAGATCTGCAAGAGCATCTTGCTCATCTTCATTCAAGTTTCCTTCAATAGTTATGCTAAAACCAGATTGGAATGAATTACTTTCATTATAGATACTGATTTCATTATCACCTTGCTGTGCCTGAAATTCTGTTTGACTGCTACTAGCTGATTCACTAAGGCTAATGGTAATGACATCACCTTGTTTGGTCGTAATTTGTACATCAGCAGAACGACTCACATTAGTCACCTGACTCTGCACTGCCATTTCTGTTGTCACCATTGCAGTACTTTCTTCAGGTATACTCGGTTGCGATGGCTGATACCTGTCTTCTGCTAATCGATTGTGTATTTTATGTGGCTTATCATGATCTTCTACTCTCTTTTTTCGAGAATGGTGATCGCGGTCTTCAATTTTATTTTCTCGATCATGGTGATGATCGTCATCTTTGACCTTATTTTCTCGAGAATGATGATCATCGGAAAAAAGGTTTTTTAAGAAATTTTGCGGAATGGATAATGATGGAGAAAATGATTGTATATTCATAACTAAGCCACTTACTTTTTTGTATCGTAAAAAGTTATCGGCGGCTTGTACTTTTTCTTTAATTAAATGTTTTATATAAAGATTATATAGAAATGAAATCTTGTAGTTTTTTTGATTTTATAGTCTTAGCCATCTATTATTGAATCATTTCTTATTGTCTAACTCTAACGTTTCTATTCTTTCAACCATTTCCGTAACAGGGTATATACATGAATTCACATTCTCATCCGATCCTTATTTTATTTTTCTTCCTTTGTTCATTCAGCCCTTTTGTTCATTCAGCAGATATTGAAGCAGGGAAAAATAAAGCTGCTTTTTGTTTAGGCTGTCACGGTGAAAATGCTAATAGCAAAAACCCACAGTACCCCACTTTAGCAGGACAACGGGCTTTATATCTTGAGTCTCAAATAAAAGCATTTCAATCAGGGACACGTACCAGCCCTGTTATGCAGGGGATGGTCGCTAAATTAAACAAACAAGATATTAAAAACATATCGGCCTATTTATCGACTCTTCCTACTGAAAGTGCAGGAGGCGATTCTACTTTAGCTAAAAGTGGTGAAAGCAAGATAATGATGTGTACTGGTTGTCATGGTCGCTCGGCACAAGGTCGCAGTGGTTTTCCAAAACTTGCAGGCCAACACCCTGAATATTTGAAAAAACAATTACTTAATTTTAAAGACCGCTCTAGAAAAGGCGGACCCATGAATAATATTAGCTCATCGCTATCTGAACAAGATATTGATGCAATTAGCCATTATTTAGGCAGTCTGTAATATTAACTCACTAAATCATTATGTATTTAAAAACTATTTTAACCCCAATAGCAATCCTTTCATTTGCACTTTCAACGCCAGTATTAGCCAAAGGAAACCCCCATCATGATGGCTCTGATGCACGTTGGGAAAACAGTAATAGGCAATCAGACGAATTTAGCCAAAGAGGAAGAGATCGTGCAGATGAACGGCATTATTTAAAAAAAATAAAAAAACATAAAGACAAAAAAGGGAAAAAACTCAAACATAGAAAAGAAAAATATCACAAGGAAAGTCGATACCATGACAAACATGATCGCTATAAAAAAAGACATGACGATGATGATAGATACGAAAGAAAACATGATCGTCATGAGAAAAGATACGATGATGATAAATATGACAGAAAATCAGATCGTTACGAAAACAGGCGTTACGATGATGACTCTTATCATAGAAAACCAGACCGTTATGAACAGCAACGAAATCAGGAAAAATATCAAAACAATCCAGTTAAAACGGTTGTTGACCACAATGTGAACAATGTAAAGTCAAAAATTGATAATGTGCATCGCAAAGTAATAGATTCAATTGACAATAAAACTAGAGAATTCACGGGCATTGATACTAGAAGAGAACAAAAAGAAACAACCAGACCCTGGTGGTCTCTATTTGGTGAGTAAATCAAAGTCAAAAAGTTTTCTATTTATTTAGGCTATGTCACCGTTAAGTGTGGGTTTTGTGGCTCTTAAGCCCTCTCCTGCTGGAGAGGATTTGGGTCGACTGTATGGATGCAGGAGCAATTGCCGAGAGGAGAAAATAAATAGCATGTAATTCAAAATTTCTTTTTATCTCTTGATTTATAAGAGAATATTAAAGAAGAAGGGACTTGTTTTCTCCTCCTCACCCCTCCCTCTCCAGCAGGAGAGGGCTTTTAAGAGCATTTTCAACACTTAACGATGACATAGCCTTTATTTATAAAGGTGGAGTTTCCACCTTTTTTTATGCCTATTGATTGCCTTGAAAACAGATAAATAGAGCAAAATGATTTATCATACTGCATAAAAAAAATAAATAGCTTACATAACCATAATGAACTTAACGACTGACGAGTCTTCCAAACGACATTCTCTAATTCTATTATTTGCAGGTACATTATTAGTCAGTGCGACCTTAATGTTTATCTTGCAGCCACTCTTTGGCAAACTATTGCTACCCTTACTTGGTGGCTCTCCTGCAGTCTGGAATACCTGTATGGTGTTTTACCAGACTCTACTTTTTTTAGGTTATCTTTACGCACATTATTTATCAGTAAAATTTAGTCCTCACAGACAAATTCAAATTCATGCGGTGGTTATTGCCATTAGCCTGATAGCATTGCCTGTTGCCTTACCTGAAAGTACTATTCCACCCACTGATAGCAATCCTACTTTATGGCTGATGTGGACTTTATTTTTGGCCATCGGCTTACCTTTTTTTATCGTATCGACAACCTCACCTTTATTACAGAAGTGGTTTTCTAAAGTAGGCCACCATACCAGCGAAGACCCTTATTATCTTTATGGTGCAAGTAACGCGGGAAGTATGCTTGCCTTGTTAAGCTACCCTTTCCTAATAGAACCAAACATCGGTCTGCTTGAGCAAAAAAGTTTCTGGAGTTTTGGCTTTGTTTTACTTTGCATCCTGGTTATTGGCTGTGCTGTGGTCTTATGGCGCACCCAACAGACGGCAACGGAAGAATCTTTATCAGTTGCTGATGAGCCAGAAGAGTTATCTCTGTCAACCAAGCTTCATTGGTTAGTTTTAGCTTTTGTTCCTTCCAGCTTATTACTGGGACTAACCAACTTTATCAGCACCGATATTGCTTCTGCTCCTTTATTGTGGATTATCCCTCTAACCCTGTATCTATTCACCTTTATTCTGGTTTTTTCCAAATGGGCAGATAGAATCCATCCTGTAATGGTTTCATTACAACCGATTATTTTATTACCGTTTATTGCTTATGCTTTTGTTGACCCAGCGGCCCTGCCGTATTGGCTGAACCTGATTTTACACCTGATTGCCTTCTTCCTTGCTGTGATGGTTTGTCATGGCGAACTGGCTAAGCATCGCCCACATACTCAGCATTTAACCAGCTATTATCTGATTATGTCGTTTGCTGGCATGTTAGGTGGCATGTTTAATACCTTTGTTGCTCCCTTTATTTTCAATGCGGTTTATGAATACCCTCTGATGATCATAGCAGCCTTGTTATTACGCCCAGGTTTACATTCCCAAAAAATAAGCATGCAAGCAGCATTTCCACTTGCACTCTTCTGCATTGGTTTAGCCGTTTATTTTTTTACGGATAATTTATCCCAAACCTTAATTTACAGTGCAACCAATGCACTTATTTTATTAGCTGGCTTAAGTTACACTTTTCGTTCCCGCCCTGTCAGTTTAGCGCTATTAAGCGGTGTAATTTTATTCTTTACCTTAGGCATCCAAAACCTGATGTCGAACACTATTTTTCAGGAACGTAGTTTTTTTGGAGTGTTTTCTGTCAGACAAAGTGTCTTGTTAGATGAAAATAATAAACCTGAAAAATATCACGAATTATTTCACGGCACCACAAAACATGGTGCTCAACGTCTTGCTGCACATCTGCAAACTACCCCGTTAACCTATTACAGTCGTCCGGGTCCTATGGGGCAACTGTTCAGTGTCTATGATGATCAAAACCAAAACTGGGAGGTTGGCACTGTAGGCCTAGGTGCTGGTGCTTTGTCTTGTTATGCAAAAGCCCAACAACACTGGACACAATATGAAATTGATCCCTTGGTTATTGAGATAGCAAAAAACCCAAAATACTTTACTTATTTAAAACTTTGCAGTAAAAACTCAACCTTTAAAGTGGGTGATGCACGTTTATCCTTAAAAAATGAGCCTGATCAAAAGTTTGATCTATTAATTATGGATGCATTCAGTTCTGACTCTGTACCAACACACTTGTTAACCAGAGAAGCAGTTGAACTCTATTTCTCGAAACTTAAACCGAATGGCATCTTGGCATTTCATATTACCAATCGCCATTTAGCATTAAAAAAAGTAATTTCTGACCATGTCAGCCATTTGAAACTTTCGGCTTTTATTCAAGAATTTAAACCGAAAAAAGCGATGCCTTTGGTTATTGCAACAGACTGGGTGGTTATGGCTAAGAAGGAAGAGACATTGACACCTTTATACCAAAGTCGTTTAGGTAACTGGCAAAAACTGCCATTGTATTTTGACATGAAGCCATGGACTGATGACTTCACTAACATTATTGGAATCTGGAAATAATATGACACAGACACTTCAGGCACTTGCCCAACTTTGCGATGCTGAAATACAAGGCGACAACACATCGTTAAACATCAATGCCGCTGCAGATATTATGACAGCCACTGAAAATGAAGTTACTGTCTTAAGTAGCCCCAAATACGCTAAATATTTGAAGGATACCAAGGCTTCAGCTTGTTTTATTTCTAGCAACATCTCTAGTGACCAGGCACCCGAAGGATTGGTTATGCTACTTTGTGCTGATCCTGAGATAAGTTTTCTTAAAGCCGTTAGCGCATTACACCCGACTCCCAAGCTGATACGTTCTGTTTCAAAACAGGCGGCTATTGCTGATTCGGTGACCCTTGGAAAAAATATTAATATTGGTGCTTTTTCTACTATTGATGAGCAGACAATCATTGGTGATGAAACAGAAGTATTGGCCAGTGTAAATATTGGTCGCAATGTCAGCATAGGAAAAAACTGCCGCATCTATCCAAATGTTGTTATCTATGACAACACTCATATTGGCGATAATGTCACCATCCATTCTGGAGCTATTATTGCTGCCGATGGTTTTGGCTATAAATATAGAAACAATGAACACGTTAAAGTGCCACATGTTGGTAATGTGGTTATTGCAGATAATGTTGAAATTGGTGCTAACACTTGTATTGATAGAGGTGCATTAGGTTCAACCACTATTGGTGCAGGTAGTAAAATCGATAATCTGGTGCAATTAGGTCATAACAATAAGGTAGGCAGAAATGTCATTATCTGTGGCCAGTCAGGTATTTCAGGTTCATGTACTATTGGTGATGGTGCTGTATTAGCAGGAAGTTCTGGTATTGCAGACCATGTGAATATTGGTCATCAAGCGGTGGTGATGGCAAGAACAGGTGTAGCTAGTGATATAGCACCTTGTACCCAGGTTTTTGGTAGTCCGGCTAAAGATAAAAAAGTCGCCTGGCGTGAGTTAGCTGCTTTAAGTAAGCTACCCGAGTTATTTAAAAAGTTTAAAGATTTAGAAAAAAGACTTACTACACTTGAAAAATAGTTTTTTAATGACCTGAACTAGACCCCCTTTATTGAAAAAAAAGCTATTGGACTTGATAACAGATGATCAAGTCCAATATTTAAGTTTTCTATGCTCCTGTTATTTTATTACATACCACTTGTAGAACTCGCAGCTGAATAAGAATACTTATCCCAGTTGATAAAAGAGCCTTGAACAGGGACCCCTCCAGTATATAAGGTTCTTTTCACTCTGAGTTTTTGTAAATTCAATTCAAAAAAAGTGCCGTTATCACTGGCAAATGCATAATAGAACTTGCTATCAGGACTTACAAAGTTAGTATGTGACTGTAATATTTCACCATTTATTTTAGGCCCACTCACTACAATATTTTTTATCTTACGATGAGTTTTAGTATTGATCACTGTCACAAAAGTGTCATGATGATTAGTGACAATAGCTAAATTTCTTGCAGGGACAAATCGTGTATGACCAGTCCCTAACCCTGTTTTAATAGTAGAGACTACAACTTTATTGACACGGTCAATTACAAATAAATGACCTTCACTAGAACCTACATAAATATGTTGTCCATCAGGATGGAAATCAGCATGATGAGAACTCATTACAGAGGCATCACCAGGCAATGAAATTTGATCGACCAATCTCAAGCGATCACGCTCACTTAAACGGATTTCTAATATTGCCGGAGAAATTGCTCCACCATTATCGCTTGAGGATTTACCCTCGGCTAATGCATAAAAAGTACGTTTTTCACGCTTAGACAGCATTGCTGTATCACGATGCAGCATATGATGTACAGCGGTTGGAGTATCGACCTCATCTAATAAAAACACTTCCCACTCATAATCTAAACTGTTTGCTACCTGTATTTTCTCTATTCCCCACAATTGTATAACACGGTTGGCTCTATCAATTACCACAAAGCGGTCTTTTGTTAACCAGGCTGGATGACCTGAAGAAATAGTCCCGCCATTATCAGTAGTCTGCGTTGTAATCTGATCTTTGCCTGCTTCAGCCACCACGCGATCATTAACCACATCAATCACACTGGTCAATGGCTTGTCTGCTCCAGCAATTAATGCCAACCCTAATCTAGAATTATAAGACTCCCCTGATCGAGGCTTATGATTAAGGTGCAATAAACCAAGGTTTTCTAAACTACTTGCATCAATAACATCCATTGATGACGATCCACGAGTAATTGCATAAACTTTATCTAAATATCCCGCTCTGTCTACAGGATAAGGCGTCAGCCCTTCGGTCGCTACTTTCTTTATTAATTGCATTTTTTTAACATCAATAACAACCACGGTGTTATCTTTTTTATCACCATAAAATGCGCGTACTTCTGCTTGCCCTGCTGCTCTTGCCATAGAGGCTTGTGAAAACATCATCAGTACTGAGACAAACAATGTGACATAAATATTTTGTTTCATAAACTTTCCTCACTAACTATTATGTAGTTGAATACTAACGGTCGTTTAGAATCATTCAGACTGCTTTAGTAATAACAAAACATGCTGTTGATTGATGAAACAAGTCATCTCGACCGCGTGAGATATAATTTAAAGGAAAGGAATAACGATAATATTTCTATTACCGCACTTTTTGTAACGAAATGTAACAGAGGGTTATAACTTTTGCATACCTCAGTATCTCCTGGGTTTCAGGATTTCTACGAGTATTAATATATTAAATAGACTTGAAACTTTTGAATAATCTGGGGGAAGTATTGATTCCATCACAGGGTCAGTGAGAATCAAAGAAACTTATTTTTATCTTCATATAAAACTTAATTTCAAGTAACGTTAAGACAAAAAAAGCGGGCTAAAGCCCGCTCTACATAGAAAATAAAACCTGGGTTAATTAAAAGCTTATCCCATAATACCTTCAGCACGATTAACAACTTCAGTAGAGGCCAATTCCAGGCCTTTTCTATAGCTATCGCTGGCCTTTTCTTTATCACCTTTCTCAATTAACACATCACCTAACATTTGATAAGCAGCAACGGTTGCTTCAATCCCTACACTTTTAGTTAAGTATTGTTCTGCTTTTTCCATTTGCTTGCATTTGATACTAATTTTACCTAGCACCCGTAATAACACTGCATTGCCAGAGTGTATTGCCAGCCATTGTTCTGCTGTTTGTAACTGTTTTTGGTAATCTTTTGTTTGTACATTGGCATACAAAACCAATAATGTTTCATCCCAGCTTTTTAAAAGTGTCTGTGCAATCTGTTGCTCAATTTTATCACCTGCACCTACTTCAATCATTGCTGCAAAATAAATAGTCAAAATACCTTGAACGGATTGAACATGTTCTGGAATACTTGTCCACAATTGCTGAATATCCTCAGCATCACCTTTTTCTGCTGCCTGCTTTAGTAAACTACTAAAGGTTTCAGTTTCCAGTAACTTAACTTCAGCCTCCATCAAAATTTTATTCTGATTAAGTGAAGGAATTAATTTACGTATACCTTCCCAGTCGCCAATTTTTTGATAGGTCTGATGCAATAATTTTAATACACTGGCATGCCCAGAATCGATAGATTGTAATTTGGTTAATGTTTCCAGCGCGTGATCAAATTGATTGGCAGATAAATGTAGCTCAGCTTGAGTTAATCCAACGGCTATATCAGTTTCGCCGGATTGCTCAGTCGCTTTCCTAAGGTATTCATCTCTCTTTTCTATCGCACCCCTTGATTGAGCAGCTCTTGCAGCAGTCAAATAATGTAATAAAGGTGCACCACTATTTGAAGCATGTTTGATCAATATTTTTTCTGCTTTTTCCCAATTACCTTCAGCTGAATCGACCAAACCAGCAATTAACGCGTCTTGAGAACGATTGAACTTAATATTTTTCCCTTTATGCCTTAGTTTGCTTGGTAAGCGTAATAAAACACCTAATAGCCTAAAAGTTACATACAGTAAAAAGAAACCAATAACCTGAGCAACCGCAAAAACCACCACAGACGTTTCTAATGACCAATGACCTAAACCAATTAATACATAACCAGGATCATTATATTCAGTTAACCAATTATGGATTAAAAAAGCCGTTGCAATTGCAATACACAGAGAGCCTAGAAAATAAATGATATTTCTCATAATATTGTCTCTCGATTAAGGTGCAACGGGTGCAGCAGGTTTGACAGGAGTACCCAGGATAATCCCAGTGTTAGTGCCGCTTACGGACTTTTTAACAATGATATCTTCATTAATTGATGTTTGCTTCTTAACTGGCTTTATAAGGACTAATTTTTCTATAGGCTTAGACTTTGGTTTAGATAATACCTTATCCGTTTCTATACGCAATTTTGTGATGTCTTTTAACATCTTCAATGATTGACTTATATCTGGAAACTGAGAGCGAAGCTGTATAGTGCTTAAGTCATCTAGCTTAGACAAAACGCTTTTTGAATTAACGTTTTTAGTAAAGTTAGTATTCACCCATTGTTTTGCATCTGTAATATTGACTTGATATAAAGCATCATTTTGCTGGACCAATGCAATTTTAATCATTTCCAGCTTTACATTAAGTTGCTGCTTGATAAACTCAACATCTTCCTCGGTGATAATTTCTGTCACAGGCTGATCAGAATGCTTAACAGTGACATAGCCTTCCAATAGCTGTAATGCAGAATTTAAAACACCATGTTCAGCGTCTTGAGCCTGCTCATGATCATGAACTTGTTTGGATTCTGTTAGTGGCTTACCTGCATACGGCAACAATACAGCCAGACTATTTACTTTATCTTTTAAAATTTGAACAGATGAATACATACCCACAATATCTGGTAACTTGATCGCTTCAAGTCCTGCAATTTCTTTTGCTATTTGTTCACGAACTTTAAATGCTGCGGTATCACCACTTTCTCTTAATCTTTGATCAGCCGCTTCAAGAGCCATTCGCGTAGTATTAACATCACCCATCAAATGTAATCTCTGATTGGCAACACTCAATAAATATTCAGCATCAGCAACCAGCCAGTCGCCTCGTGTTTTTCCTAATTGACGTTTTAGCTGAGTTACTTCTGCCGTTAAATCTTTTCGAGTAGCCGATAGTTTTTCAGAATGCAATTGAGAAAAGTCTGCTAATGTTTTTGTAAAGTGATTATCTTTACCAGCAACTTCTTCTCCAAAAGTTGCAATTTGGGATTGCATGGCTCCTAATTGAGATTGAAATGCATTGAGCTGTTTACTCACCTCAATTTCTCTCATATCCACTTTATTAATATCTTTACCTTGCGCTTGTTGCCTATCTTTTATTTCCTGAAACAAATAAAAGCCACCACCAATCAATAAAAGGATAAGAAAAAAATTAACAATACCAAAAACTATCCCACCATAAGATTTCTTTTGAGTGTTGGTTACAGGCTGAGTTTCAGTCTGTACTTTTGCATCCTGTTGCTGTTCTTCTTTTAATTCTTCAGCCACTGTATTCCCCATTAGTTAGTTGTTGAGTTTCCAAACCCATCATTACCGCTGTCTTAATAATTGCTGCATCCCCTGGATTTTCTGTGACAGCAATCTTTTTGAAGCCAATCTTTTCAGCCAATTCTTTAATTCTGTTACTAATGACAATTAAAGGCACGGCTTGTAATTTTTCATGCAAATTAGTGTTAATCATACTCAGTAAATTGTTTAATGCATCACCACTGGTAATCGTAACGGCATTCAATGTACCCTGTCGAAGCATCTCTGACACACGAGAAGTATCGCATGCAGGTATTTTTCTGCTATATACTTCCAGATACTCAACTTTCGCACCACGTTCCCGCAAGCAGTCAGCCAAAACCTCTCTGCCACCCTGCCCTCGAACAATTAAACAATTTTTTCCTTCAATTCCCTTCATTTCCTGTGTGGCCAATAAGCCTTCTGTATTGAAATGAGTCTCTGGAATCAAATCTACAGATAAGCCCGCTGCCCGTAAAGCTTTTTCAGTTGCTTTACCCACTGCAGCAATAGAACACTTTTTAAAACGTTCTATTTTGCCATTATTCGAACCAAGCGCAAAATTTACTGCATTTGTACTGATAAAAATAAGCCAATGCCATTGCTCTAGTGTTTGCAATTGCTGCCTGATATTGTCATTATCAACAGCAACAATATCCAACGTTGGAAAACGAATAGCATTCCAGCCTTGTTTTTCGATCAAAGCACACAAAGCATCTGCCTGATGTGCCGGTCGAGTCACTAATACATTGTCTTTTTTTTGTACTTTGCTCACTGATACAATGCTTTTAAAATTTCATCCGCACCTTGTTCTAACAAATCATCAGCGATAGCAATGCCTATTTCTTCAGCTTCAGCAAAAGAACCTAGTCTTTCTGCTCGATATAGCGTCACGCCATCTGGAGACCCAACCAGGCCGCGCATAAACAGTTTATCACCTTGTATTTCTGCAAAACCTGCAATGGGTACCTGACAACCACCATTTAAGCGTGCATTCATTGCACGTTCGGCTTTAACTCTGATGGTTGTTTGCTCATCATGTAAAACTTTTAAATAATCATTAATTTCCTGATCATCTGCTCTGCATTCGACACCTACGGCTCCCTGCCCTATGGCTGGCAAGCTGGTTGTTGTATCCAGACATTCGGTAATTCTATCGCCCATACCCAGACGTTTTAAACCTGCTGAAGCTAAAATTATCGCATCATATTCTCCTGCGTCTAATTTAGCCAAGCGCGTATTGACATTACCTCTTAATGATAAAATTTCAGCATTAGGAAATTTTTCTTTGATCTGGCATTGTCTACGTAAACTGGAGGTTCCAATTTTTGCATGTTCAGGTAAACCTTCTAATGACGAATATTTATTTGATACAAAAGCATCCGTTGGGTCTTCTCTGTTTAAGATAGCTGCCAAATGTAAACCTTCTGGAAACTCAACAGGCACATCTTTCATTGAGTGCACGGCAATATCAGCTGACCCTTCAAGCATCCCTTGCTCTAATTCTTTAACAAAAAGGCCTTTACCACCAATTTTAGCTAAAGGTGCATCTAAAATTTTATCACCCTTGGTCACCATTTTAACCAATTCGGCTTTCACTTCTGGAAATGCCTTTTCCAACCTTTCTGCAACATGCTCAGCTTGCCACAATGCCAAAGGGCTCTTACGTGTCGCGATACGAATTATTCTTTTTGTCAAAACAAACCTTAAACATCATTAAAATAAACCTCCTATTGTAGTCTTATAGTAAAAAGATTCGAAATTATTTTATTCACTCTGCTACCTAAGATGACTATCCTTTTTTAACATAGATAAACATCTTCCCTTGTAATTAGCGGTATAATTGATGGTTTTCAGCTATAAGTCCTTAATTCTTCACTAAGTTAAGAAAATAAGAGACGTATTTTAGTTTTCCTCTATTAGTAATTATTTATCTATCATGGCCACAGTTAATACAGATAAGCTTTCCAGTGCTCGCTTTGCACAAGCAACCGATGCTTTTGTTGAAATTTTCACTGCCTCTGTTGATTTTGATCAACGTATGGCACAACAGGATATTGAAGGTTCCCTTGCTCATGCAAAAATGTTGTGCAAAATAGGCATTCTGACCGAAACTGAGCGCGATGATATTATCAATGGCTTAGCTACAATTGCTAAAGAAATTGAGCAAGGTGAATTTAACTGGTCCATCCAGCAAGAAGATGTCCATATGAACATCGAAGCCCGGTTAACAGAGCTAATTGGTGTTGCTGGTAAAAAATTGCACACGGGCCGTTCCAGAAATGACCAGGTAGCCACTGATATTCGTTTGTATTTACGTAACGAAATAGACACTATTAATATCCAGTTAAGCCGTCTGCAAAATGCGATTCTAGATTTAGCTGAAAAAGAGGCTGATACCATCATGCCTGGTTTCACTCACTTACAAGTTGCTCAACCCGTTACTTTTGGCCACCATTTAATGGCCTGGTTTGAAATGCTGAGCCGAGATAAAGAACGTCTGCAAGATTGTTGTAAACGTATTAATGTCATGCCCTTAGGAGCAGCAGCCCTTGCAGGCACTAGCTACCCTATTGACAGACACATGACAGCCGAATTATTAGGTTTTTCACGTCCATCCAACAATTCATTAGACTCCGTCAGTGATAGAGATTTTGCCATTGAATTTACTGCGGCAGGCAGTTTAATCATGATGCATTTATCACGCTTTTCTGAAGAGCTTGTTTTATGGGCTAGTGCTCAATTTGATTTTATTGATATGCCCGATGCCTTCTGCACTGGCTCGTCCATCATGCCTCAAAAGAAAAACCCTGATGTACCCGAATTAGTCAGAGGAAAATCTGGCCGTGTCACTGGGCATCTGGTGTCTCTATTAATGTTAATGAAAGGCCAGCCTCTGGCTTATAACAAAGACAACCAGGAAGATAAAGAACCGCTTTTTGATACAGCTGACACACTGATCAATTCATTACGTGCCTTTGCTGATATGGTTCCTCATTTAAGTTCCAAAAAAGAAAATATGTATAAAGCGGCTAAACAGGGCTTTGCGACTGCAACAGATTTGGCTGATTATTTAGTTCGTAAAGGCATGCCATTTCGTGATGCCCATGAAGTTGTCGGCCTAGCAGTCAGATTAGGTGTGGAAAGTAGTCGAGATTTATCTGAAATATCATTAGCAGAGTTACAACAGTTTTCTTCAGAAATAACAGCTGATGTTTTTGATATCTTAAAGCTTGAGGGTTCTGTTGCATCCAGAAAACATATTGGTGGTACAGCGCCTGATACAGTTAGAAAAGCCATAGCGACTGCTCGCTCACAATTAAAATAACCCAATGCAAACAACAGTCGATTTCCTGCGTCATGGAGAAGTCGCTGGCGGGTCATACTACAGAGGAAGTACTGATGACCCGTTAACAAAACTCGGTTGGCAACAGATGCATCATGCAGTTGCTGACCGTAAATGGGATTTAATCATTAGCTCCCCACTACATCGTTGCCTTGATTTTGCCCAATTCATTAATGGGCAAACTAACACTCCCTTATATACAGCACCCAACTGGCGAGAAATTTGTTTTGGTGACTGGGAAGGAAAAACGGCCGAGCAAATTGACTCGAAGCAGTTAATGCAGTTTTACCAAGACCCCGTCAACAACACGCCTAACAATGCCGAAAGCCTGACAACTTTCCTCTATAGGATCAACCTTGCCTGGGAAAGCCTATTAAAAGAGCATACCGGTAAACACATATTAGTCATCAGTCATGCCGGTGTTATTCGTAGTTTATTTAATCTATTACTTAATTTACCAGCAGAAAAAATCTTTAATCTTCAGCTTGACCACGCCAGTCTGACTCGCTTTCAGTGTATTCATGACACACCATCTAATTTCATATCATTAGTGTTTCATAATTTAACTCAAGCAAATACAGCATTAAATTCAGGCATAAAATAATATGGTTATGAACAAACCACAAGCTAAGTTGTAATTAGGTTTAAAACGCCCTAAATAATTGACTAAAAGGAAGTGAGGCTTTAGAAAACAAGCAAGCTTTTTTTGTTCAGAGTCATATAAAATAACTACCCATCACAATCAGAACTTGGTCTTTTTTTGATTTTGTCAAAAAATGTTTATAATGAATATTCCATTTAAAAGACTTATCGGTGAATTCAATGAATAAATCAATGGTGATATCAGTACTAACCTCAGCATTATGCTTAGTGTCCGCCAATACACATGCTGCAGGTGGTCATGATGGTCATAAAGGCGGTGGCAATAAGAGTGGTGGCGGCTGTAAAACAACAATTATTAACCACTTTAGTCCTAAACGTCTTACAACTGTAGCGCCTGAGTCTGAGTTTTCTTTTTGGGTAAGAGGCATTAAAGATCCAGAACAAGTCACCGTGACTGCCAAAAAAATTCCTGTTAATGTCGTTGCTGAAGATAAAGAGTACTTTTTTTCATTTAAAGGAAACTTACCCGCATCATTAACTAAAACTGCAGCACGTATTCAAGTAACGGTTGAATCAAAAAAATGCCCTGCAAAAGATGGCTGGTTGTTAAAAATCAGTGAATAATAAGCAGTGTCCAGCATTGTGAGTCTGATAAAGCTTTTAGATAAGGAAAAGTTATGGATATTTTTTTAAGAGCGGCAATAGATGAAGCAAAAAAAGGAATGGACGAGGGAGGCATCCCCATTGGCTCAGTACTGGTTATTGATAACCAGATAGTTAGCCGAGGCCATAACCAGCGTGTACAAAAAGGAAGCGCCATTTTACACGCTGAAATGGATTGCCTGGAAAATGGGGGCCGACTCACTGCTGCTGATTATCAAAGAGCCACTTTATACTCAACCTTATCGCCTTGTGATATGTGCAGTGGTGCAATACTACTTTATGGCATTCCCAAAGTTATCATTGGCGAGAACATTACCTTCCAGGGCCCCGAGGCTTATGTCAGCTCTCGAGGAGTAGAGCTATTGCTTGCAGACAACTCAGAATGTCGCCAGCTAATGCAACGTTTCATTAAAGATAATGCTGTACTTTGGAATGAAGATATTGGTTTCTGAACTAAAAGGAATCACCAGCAACCCGACTAACTTTATCACTTGATAAAAATACATATTGTATTAGCAATATATCCAGCAGAGCCAATACGCCTAAAGGATTAAACTTATCAAAAGTTGATAGCACCGTATCTATTTCTTTGTCTATAAAGGTTTCATATATTGATGTTTTAACCACAACTGGTGATGCAGCATTAATCCTATTTTTTCACAACCTCCCCTTCTTTTATACATCTTTCATAAAACTATTTTTACGTTAAAAACAATGCTTTTATACCTTAAGCATAAACCCCAACATAATAAGGTAAGTGATAATTACCGCATAAATTGATAAAAATTATGAAATTTCCCCCTATTTATCTCAGAGCATGTAAAATTGCCTGATTTATGTTTTCTTTAGTGGGTATACAGTGAGTTTTAGAGGTACAACAATACTTTCGGTTCGCCGTGGCGACAAAGTGGTAATAGGTGGAGACGGCCAAGTTTCTTTAGGCAATACAGTCATGAAAGGTAATGCACGAAAAGTGCGCCGTTTATATCATGGCAAAGTCATTGCCGGGTTTGCAGGGGCAACAGCTGATGCATTTACTTTATTTGAACATTTTGAAGGTAAACTTGAAAAACACAGAGGCAACCTAACTCGCGCCGCCGTTGAAATGGCAAAAGACTGGCGTACAGACCGTGCTTTACGTAAGTTGGAAGCACTATTGGTTATTGCAGATTCAAAAACGTCATTAATCCTGTCTGGGACGGGGGATGTTATTGAACCAGAATATGACCTAATGGCAATTGGTTCAGGCGGCTCTTTTGCACAGTCGGCTGCACGCGCTCTATTAGAAAGCACAGACTTGAGTGCCAGAGAAATTGTAGAGAAATCACTACATATCGCGGCTGATATCTGTATCTATACCAACCACAACTTACGAATTGAAGAATTAGACGCTGAACCCAGCAGTGAAAAAGAGTAAATAGAATGAGTCAAATGACACCCAAAGAAATTGTAAGCGAATTGGACAAACATATTATTGGTCAGTCCAATGCTAAACGTTCAGTTGCTATTGCTTTACGTAACCGCTGGCGCCGTATGCGTGTTGCAGAAGAATTACGCGAAGAAATCACGCCTAAAAACATCTTGATGATTGGCCCTACTGGTGTAGGTAAAACTGAAATTGCCAGACGCCTGGCTCGTCTTGCCAATGCACCTTTTATAAAAGTTGAGGCAACCAAGTTTACTGAAGTCGGCTATGTTGGTCGTGATGTTGAATCTATTATCCGCGATTTGGTTGATACTGCGGTTAAAATGAATCGCATGACGGAAATGGAAAAAGTACAAAACCGAGCTGCGGATGCGGCTGAAGATAAGGTTTTAGACATTCTGCTTCCAGCAGCTGAAGGCGGTATGATTTCGGATACTGAAGCTTCTACTCGCCAAAAAATGCGTAAAAAATTACGTGAAGGCGACTTAAATGATAAAGAAATTGAAATCGATCTAAAAGCCCCTTCTGTTGGCGTTGAAATCATGGCCCCTCCTGGCATGGAAGATATGACCAGTCAACTGCAAGGCATGTTTCAGAACCTGAACAGCGATAAAACAAAGACCAGCAAAATGAAAATTGCTGATGCTTTAAAAGCTTTACAGGAAGATGAAGCCTCTAAACTGGTTAATGAAGATGAAGTTAAATTATCTGCAATGGAATCAGTTGAACAAAACGGTATCGTCTTTCTTGATGAAATCGATAAAGTTTGTAAGCGTTCAGATTTAGGCGGTGGTGGCGGAGAAGTTTCTCGCGAGGGTGTACAACGTGATTTACTACCTTTAGTTGAAGGCAGCACGGTGAGTACCAAATATGGCATGATCAAAACCGATCATATTTTATTTATTGCATCTGGCGCTTTTCACTTGACCAAGCCTTCTGATTTAATCCCTGAATTACAAGGTCGTTTTCCTATTAGGGTTGAACTGAACGCCCTTTCTGCAGATGATTTTGTACGTATTTTAACTGAGCCTGACGCTTCATTAACCGAACAATATCAAGCTTTACTTAAAACTGAAGATATTCAACTTAGTTTTTCAGAAGACGGTATCCAGAGAATTGCCGAGCTGGGCTTTCAAGTTAATGAAAAAACTGAAAATATTGGTGCAAGAAGACTGCACACCATTTTGGAACGCTTGCTAGAAGAAATATCCTTCAATGCACCTGATATGCCTGAAAAGGCGATTATTATTGATGCTGCTTATGTTGATTCACACTTAACAGAATTTGCAGAAGATGAAGATTTAAGTCGCTATATATTATAAGTATGAGACTAGATACTAAATCAATAAACTGTAATCCCACAGACATTAAACTTCATCAGCTTTCACGCATTCTTGAAGTCAGTTTTGATAATGGAGAAACATTTAAACTTCCTTGTGAATACCTGCGTGTCTACACACCTTCAGCTGAAGCTTTAGGGCATGCACCAGGGCAGGAAACACTACAAACTGGCAAAGAAAACGTTAACATTTCAAGCATAAAACCTATTGGTAATTACGGTATAGAGCCTACCTTTACTGATGGCCATAACAGTGGAATTTATTCATGGGATATGCTGTATAAATTAGGTTCTGAATACCAGACTCTTTGGGAAAATTATCTCGAAGCATTGGAAAAATCTGGGCATACGCGCAAAGAGTCGCAATAAACACGGTAAGATTATGACAAACGAAAACACAACTCATTTTGGTTTTAAACAAGTATCCACTGATGACAAGGTCAGCATGGTTCGCGGCGTATTTGATTCAGTTGCCAGCAACTATGACATTATGAATGACCTAATGTCTTTAGGCATTCACCGTATCTGGAAAAGAGTTGCAATCCAGTTAGCTAATGTTAGAAATGGCGACCAAATTCTTGATTTAGCCGGTGGTACAGGTGACCTGACAACTTTATTTGAAAAACGCGTAGGAAAAGAAGGCTCTATTGTTTTAGCTGATATTAACTCCGAAATGTTACGTACCGGTCGTGATCGCCTAATTGACCGAGGATTAGTGGGTAACATCCGTTATGCTCAGGTTAATGCAGAATGCCTGCCTTTTGAAGATAACACCTTTGATTGTGTTTGTATTGCTTTCGGCTTACGCAACGTCACAGACAAAGATGCAGCTCTTCGTTCTATGCATAGAGTACTTAAGCCTGGCGGCAAAGTGATTGTATTAGAGTTTTCTCATCCCATTGATAAAGTGACAGAAAAAGTATACGACTTTTATTCATTTAAATTACTTCCTAAAATCGGTAAATTCGTTGCTAAAGACGAAGATAGCTATCGCTATTTAGCAGAATCCATCCGTATGCATCCCAAACAAGATGAATTGAAAAAGATGATGGAAGATGCAGGTCTTGAGCGCTGTGAATATTTTAATATGAGCCAAGGGATTGTTGCTGTGCACAGAGGCTATAAGATCTAAGCATTACCGACAAGCTCTCTGTATCGCAAATCATAATGTTGGGTTACGCTCAGGCTAACCCAACCTACGTCTATTTATACATCACCGATAAAGCCTAATGATTATCAAGCCGTTACTTATCAGCACGCTAGAACTCGCATTAAATCAATACTTATCCCTAGATGAAGATGTCAGTTTATTTCTGACACCCGTTGTGGACAAAGTCATAGCAATAAATATCCAGCCATTTAACGAGACAATCTACCTTTGCCCTACAACAGATAAAATTCAGGTTTTGGAAAACTATTTACCTGATGTTGATGCAACGATTAGCGGCACTTTGTCTGCCCTTGGTTTAATGGGCTTAAGCTCAACACCTATGCGGTCAATTTTTAGCGGTGAAGTTAAAATTGAAGGTGACACTCAGATAGCTCACAAATTCCAGCAAATTTTTGACAAGCTTGATATAGACTTAGAAGAAAAACTGTCTCAAGTCACTGGTGATATTGTTGCCCATAAAGTGGGTAACTTTTTTCGTAGCGGACAACAATGGAGTACAGAAAGTGTTGAGACCTTTAAATTAAATACTAAAGAGTTTTTACAAGAAGAAACCCGAGACTTACCAGCAGGACCTGAAGCCGATATTTTTTATCATCAGATCGATGAAATACGTTCTGATTTTGACCGTTTATCTGCACGTATTGAACAGCTAAAAATATAGGTACAAGAGTGATTCATCCAAAAATAATAATGCGCCTGATCCACATTAACTGGGTCATGATGTACCATGGTTTAGACGAGTTAGTACTTAAAACGCATTTATTTCGCCCTATCCGCTTTCTTGCCGTTTTTTCACCTAATTACTGGCTCAGAAAACCATCAGAACCCCGTGGCGTAAGAATACGTAAAACACTGGAAGAACTTGGCCCCATCTATATAAAGTTCGGCCAGGCCTTATCAACTCGAAAAGATATTCTTCCCGATGATATTGCCGATGAACTGGTTAAACTTCAAGACAAAGTCCCCCCATTTCCTAATGAACTTGCAAGACAAGTTATTGAGGAACAATTGGGACAAAAAGTCACAGAAGCTTTTGCTGAATTTGATCCTACACCATTAGCCTCAGCCTCAGTTGCTCAAGTTCATACAGCAACTCTTCATAGCGGTGAGAAAGTTATTGTTAAAGTATTAAGGCCTCACATTGAAGACAACATTCATTCCGATGTAGGGTTACTTTATGAATTAGCAAAACTAGCAGAAAGGTTTTGGGAAGATGCTAAACGCCTTCGTGCATTAGAAGTTGTAGCCGAATTTGAAAAAACCCTGATTGATGAATTAGATTTAGTCAGAGAGGCTGCAAATGCAGTGAAATTACGTGATAATTTCAAAGATTCTGATGCCCTTTATATACCTGAAATTCATTGGCAGTTTACTCGTAAAAAAGTTCTGGTCATGGAAAGAATCCATGGCATTCCAGTCGGAGAAATAGACAGATTAAGAGAAGAAGGAGCAAATTTTAAATTACTAGCTGAGCGAGGGGTAGAAACATTTTTTACTCAGGTTTTCAGGGATAATTTTTTCCATGCTGATATGCACCCTGGAAATATCTTCGTTGATTTACCAGATAAATACATTGCCGTGGACTTTGGTATTGTTGGCACCCTAACGTTGTCTGACCAACGCTATTTAGCAGAAAACTTTCTGGCCTTCTTTAACCGCGACTATCGTCGTGTAGCTGATATGCATATAGAATCGGGCTGGGTTCCTGCTGGCACGCGTGTAGAAGACTTTGAGTCTGCAATTCGTAGCGTTTGTGAACCTATCTTTGATAAACCTTTAAAAGATATTTCTTTTGGTTTACTGCTATTACGCTTATTTCAAACAGCCAGACGTTTTGATATGGTGGTACAACCTCAACTAATACTCCTACAAAAAACACTGTTAAACATTGAAGGCTTAGGCCGTCAGCTATACCCTGAACTAGATTTGTGGCAAACAGCAAAACCTTTTCTTGAAAACTGGTTTCATGAACGTATTGGACCAAAAGCAAAAATCAAGCAAGCAATGAAGCAATTCCCTGAAATTGCAGAACATTTCCCTGAAATGCCAACATTGATTTTTAATGCACTAGATAGTGTTTCTCATAGCAAGCAACAAATTGAAAGCCAAAACAAAGAAATCTCTCAGTTGCGTGAACAAATGGAGAAGAACCATAGCAGTACAGTCTGGGCCATTTTGACCAGTGCAGCTATCGTGAGTTTAGCTGTTTTATTTCAGTAATGGCTGTTTAGGGTGGATAATATCCACCCTAAATCTCAGGCAATACTCTTTCATCAATAGATTCATCTTCTAATACAGAAATGAAGAAACTCACCATTGATTGAATCGATACAATTTTCATCACCACCTCTCCCCTCAAAAAAATTGCTTTCCTCATCCCACTCCCAATCCAGCTATATCAACCATTTTCAAAACTTCTTTAAAACTTGATTAGACACGCTCTGATCTGCACTGCTAGCCAAGCGCTCTTATACTTATCTAAACCATTTAATTTCGTTGCATCAAGTAATAAAGACACTGTAAAGTTATGGAAACAAGCAAAAGCATTCGATCATCCTGAAAATACTTATCTTTCAGATTTATCAATAAAGAAAATTTACCTGCAATAACTTCTAAAAGACCACTTACCCAACATAGGCTTAAAAATGAATAGTCAATCTGTAAATTTAAATTGCTCATTCCATTCAGGCCCTGAAGATTATTCATTTATTGGAACTTATGGCGATTTAATAATTGATCAAACTAAACACGGAAAAATAATAATTACTACACAGGTACTGATGACAAGCGGATGTCATATTTACGGTGGTTGTGCAACCCTTGAAAACGGTACGATTACACTAACATACAAGTCTTGGGACAATGGTAGCGTCTGCCTGGAGCAATATAGTTGTGATATCAACTTTACCCTCTCACTTGCCTTATTGCCAACTGATCCAGTTTATATTTTAAAAAATGATCATCAATCTAGACCTTCTACGCATCTTCTTTAACTGTGTAACAACACCTTATTTCTTATGCTTGTTTTTATACTTTAACTTTTCAGGCTAAAGTTTTGGTAAATCAGGACGATGTAGTAATGTAGAAGACAATACTTGTTAGATGGAGACCAACATGAACGATGAAGAAGAAAAAACACACAGCACCGCAAAAATGCTCAATGATGCAAGTATTGAAGAATTTGTTAATTCAAGCCTTGATCTAGCTGCAGCAGAAGTTCTGAAGGAAACCACTACGACTGAAGAAGATGAAGTTTTGACTGAGTCTATGGAGGAAGAGGAGGCATTCTCTGAAACTGATGAACTAGATATCGATAATATTTCTGAAAATGCCGTTGAAATTGAAGCACAAACGGACGAGGTTGGTGAAATAGCTGAAACAGAATTTCCTGACGACTCTGATTTTCAGGACCCTTTAGATACTTCAGACATTGAGCCAGAATTAGAAACTGATGTTGATATGCATTCAGAAGAAGAGTTTACTGAGCTTAATACTGAACCTGAACCTGAAACTAAAGAAACAGATATTGAAGATGTACAATCAGAAGTAAACCTACTTGAAGAAGCTGTAATTAAATCAACAACTCAAACCGATCAAGATCAAGATCAAGATCAAGATCAAGATCAAGATCAAGATCAAGAAAATTTTGAATCTATTGAAGTACTTGAAAGTGAAGTATCTGAACTTGAAAGCGAAATCCAGGTACAAATGGAAAAGTTAGTTGAAAAAACTGACTATTTAAAAACAAACGTACAAAGCGAACTAAAACGCGTCAGTACAGATAATGAACAACTGCAACAACAAGTATCTAATCTGGAGCAGCAATTAACCGATGCTGAAGAAAAAGTTCAGGCCTTATCTGAAGTACAAACCAGACAAGAAGTAACAATCAAAAAGCTGATTAAAATTTTAAAAGGTATCAATACCAAAATCTCTCAATTAAATGATGAAAAATAGAAACAATTAATCTTACTGCTTTTGAAGGACGGATAGTTTACAAAATATCGTCCTGATAATGAGAAAAGGGATTTAGAATTTATTGACTCTATAAACAATTCAGCTTGGACAATAAATTTGCATTAGCAGTCAAAACCTATGTACTATAATATCTAACAGAAAAGGCTAAAGGAGTCGCAAATGAATATTGCTAACACAACGCAAACACCAGCAACTCTTTCTACACAAGCCCCTAGCTCACAAACATCAACGCTAAAAATTGCAAATGACCAACCGAAAGTTGCATTACAGCTAATCCCGCCAGCTCCACAAGCGACTGGTAATATTGGAAACAATATTAACTATACCGTTTAAGATGTCCTTTTCAAATGCCTGGAAGGCATATACCGTCATATATTAAGCATATAATTAACGGCTATTATTTTATTGCTAATTTGATTAATACAGCCGACTAACAAACTCAGAACATATTTTTGTAAAGTAGATAAGTTATTTAACATAACTGTTTGCCCGAGAAGTGCATCGTGGCAAGTTGGTAAAAAAGGTGTCACATATTTAAGATATAACACCTTTAAAACTACAAATAAAACACATCCTTGTTATCCTTCTCCCTGCGTTACAGCATAATAATTATTCGAAGCTTACTGAGCCAACGTTAGCAGAGTTGCCTTTACCTATAGCAATGGCTGCGTTACCTTTGTTTAGTGATTTGTTTAATACAATACTTTTATTAACTTTAGAATCTCTAATTGATACAGAACCTACGTTAGCCACGTTGCCTTTACCAATCGCAATCGCTGCATTACCTTTATTTAAAGATTTGTTAAGAATAATACTTTTGTTAATTTTTGAACCTTTAACTGCAACTGAACCCACGTTAGCCGCATTTCCCTTACCGATGGCTATTGCTGCATTACCTTTATTTAATGATTTATTAAGGATGATGCTTTTATTGACTTTAGAATCCGCCATTGCGTTAAATGAAAGAACTGAAGCGATTGCGAAGACTGCTACTGATGTTAAAGTTTTCATAATATTGACCCTTGTTTTTAAAATTAATGTTTTGTTTGAAGTTGGGTCTAGTTTACAAAACTCAGAAAAACAAAGATGTGAGGCGTTTACCTCGATTTTGTGACTTATTTACATTTGAAGATATTCAGCAGAAAATTAAATAGTACAGTTAATTTTTGTCAGACTGTCATTTTGATGCTAAGCATTGAGTTGACGAATATAAATGATGGATGACACTTGAGACTTACAAGAATAACAGGCACAAAAAAAGCCAGTTTTTACGCTGGCTTAATGCTCTTCCCCGTATTGCTACGGACTTTGTTCTGGTGCCGATGGCCGGACTTGAACCGGCACGACCTAAGTCACCACCCCCTCAAGATGGCGTGTCTACCAATTTCACCACATCGGCGGTATTAATAGAATAGTTTATTTCTAAACGACTCTATTCAGCAACAATAGCTTCTTCAGTAGTTACTGAGTCAGCCATATTAGCAATTTCTTCCTGAATTTTGATGATTTCAGCTGGTAACTCTTCGCTAATAACAGGAAGTGTATCTGCATCAGGTACAATTTCTTCAGCATTAACTAAAGGTACATCAGCAAAAACTTCTTCGCCAGCAGGTGAATCCATTAAATCTACTTCGCCTTCAATGTTACCACTCATTATCGCCAGGCCAAGACTTGTAGAAAAGAACAAAGCAGCCAAAACTGCAGTGGTTCTAGACAAAAAGGACGATGCCCCTTGTGCACCAAAAACAGAACCAGAGGAAGCACTACCAAATGCGGCTCCCGCATCTGCGCCTTTACCCTGCTGAATTAATACAAAGCCAATGACACCCAGGCCCAACAATACATGAACAATTATAATTGCTTGATACATATCTCTTATCTACTTAAGTCGCTTGATAAATCGCTAAAAATGACGCTGCATCTAATGAAGCCCCACCAATTAAGCCACCGTCAATGTCAGGCATTGCAAAAATTGCTTTTGCATTGTCTGGCTTAACGCTGCCACCGTATACTATTTGAACATTATCTGCAATTGATTGACTTTTTGCAGCTATTTGCTCACGAATGTACTTATGAACTTCTTGTGCCTGTTCATCTGATGCTGTTTTCCCTGTACCGATTGCCCATACTGGCTCATAAGCGATAACAGAATTAGCTAGTGCTTCAACACCTGCCATATTGATAACTGCATTTAATTGCTCATCAATGACTGCAAATGTTGTATCACTTTCACGCTGTTCTAATGTTTCACCAATACAAAGAACAGGCACTATACCTTCTTTTTGAGCCTGGCAAAAACGTGATGCTACAGATTCATTTGTATCACCATAGTAAGTACGTCTTTCAGAGTGTCCAACCAATGCATAAGCACAACCACATTCTTTTAACATAAGGGCAGATGTTTCACCTGTATATGCACCTGACTCATGATCAGCTACATTTTGGCCGCCTAATGCTAATGGAGTGTTTTTTATAACATTTTCAATATCAGATAAATAAACTGAAGGAACACAAACAGCAATACCTTTATCACCTTCGTTTAGACCAGCAACAATTGCACTTGCTAATTCAATCCCTTCTGAACGCGAACCGTTCATTTTCCAATTACCCATCACTATTGATTGACGCATGCTACACTCCAAGAAAAACTAAACCGCTTATGATAAAGGGTAAAGCAACGTAATACAAGTTTAGATTGCTTTCTTAACCACTTCGACTAATTCGTCAGCATATTTAACCACGTCAGCATAATTTTCACCTTCAACCATAACTCTAATTAAAGGTTCTGTTCCTGAGGCTCGTAATAATACACGCCCTTTATCGGCCATTTTCTTTTCTACAGCTTTCACAGCCTTTTGAATAACTTCAACCTCATCAATATTGACTTTTTTATTGACTCTTACATTTTTCAATACCTGCGGATATTTTTGCGTATCGGCCTTAAGCTCATGCAGACTTTTACCACTTTGTTGAATTTCGGCTAAAACCTGTAAGGCAGCAACAATACCGTCACCTGTTGTAGTTTTATCCAGACAGATAATATGACCAGAGCCTTCCCCACCTAAAACACTATTATGCTTAACCAGCATCTCCATCACGTAGCGGTCACCAACATTGGCTCTTATTAACTTAATACCTAATTTATTTAAGGCATGCTCTACCCCTAAATTAGTCATCAAAGTACCCACTACATTCCCATTGACTCGACCGGCTTGCTGATGTGATTTAGCAATGATGTAGATTAATTCATCGCCATCAACCACTTCGCCCTTATGATCAACCATAATCAGACGATCACCATCACCATCTAATGCAATCCCTAAATCAGCTCGGTACTCAATAACCTTTTCGGCTAACAGTTCCGGCTTGGTAGCGCCACATTCTTCATTAATATTTAAACCATCGGGCTTCGCACCTACAGTAACAACTTCAGCACCAACTTCACTGAATACATGCGGTGCAATATCGTAGGTAGCACCATGAGCGCAATCAACAACAATTCGCATTCCTTTAAAATCTAGAGTAGCAGGTACAGTTGATTTACAAAATTCAATATATCGACCTGCTGCATCAGAAAGTCGTTGAGCCTTTCCTAGTTTTGATGATTCAACAGTAGTCATTGGTGAATCAATATAGTGCTCAATTTTATATTCAAGCTCATCAGGTAGCTTTTTCCCTTCAACCGAAAAGAATTTTATTCCGTTATCATAATAAGGATTATGAGACGCACTAATAACGATCCCAGCCTTTGCTCTTAAGGTTCGAGTCAAATAAGCAATTCCTGGCGTAGGCATAGGACCAAGTAATTTAGTATCTACTCCCGCAGCGGACAAACCAGCTTCAAGTGCTGATTCAAACATATAACCTGAAATTCTAGTGTCTTTCCCTACTAAAACAAAACCATGACCTTCTTCAGCAAAAACACGTCCTGTTGCCCAACCCAGTTTAAGCATAAAGTCTGGCGTAATAGGATGCTTACCTACTTCACCTCTAATTCCATCTGTACCAAAATATTTTTTTTTCATCGTTCCTATGTCCACATAAATTACCAATATTTAGTCAATTCTTTTTCGCAAAAAAAAGGAGAGATAAATTATCTCTCCTTTCAAAAGGTTTAAGTTTTTAGCTTTGTTCCGCAGCCCCATCTATTGACGAGTCATCTTTCTTTCCAGGTTTTTTTTCAGCATCGTCTTCATCAGACTTCACTTTATTACCTGATGATGGAGGCGTATCATCCCAGCCTTGAGGATCTCTAACGGGCTTTCTATCCATTAAGTCTTCTAATTGATATTTATCTATTGTTTCATACTTCATCAAAGCGTCAGACATGGTGTGCAAGATATCTTCATTTTCTTTCAGAATTTGCTCTGCACGCTTATAGTTCTGATCAATAATTTTTCTTATTTCTTCATTGATTGTAACCGCTGTGCCTTCCGCAATAGACTTATTTTGGGTAACAGAATGACCTAAAAAGACTTCACCGTCCTCTTCACCATAAGCCAAAGGCCCTAAACGGCGAGATAATCCCCATTTGGTCACCATATTCCTAGCTAATTCAGTGGCTCTTTCAATATCATTTGAAGCACCAGTAGAAACCTGCTCCCAACCAAAGATCTGCTCTTCTGCAATTCGTCCACCATATAAACTAGAGATCATACTATCCAGCTTTTGTTTACTCGCACTGTATTGATCTTTTTCTGGCAAGAACATAGTCACACCTAAAGCACGACCACGCGGCATAATGCTTACTTTATAAACAGGATCATGTTCAGGCACCATTTTACCCACAATCGCATGACCAGCCTCATGATAAGCCGTCATTCTCTTCTCTTTTTCATCCATGACCATAGAATGCCTTTCAACACCCATGATTAACTTATCTTTGGCTTTTTCCAAATCAGCCATCGTCACTAAACGCTTATTATTTCGCGCAGCAAATAATGCCGCTTCATTAATCAAGTTAGCTAAATCTGCCCCTGAAAACCCAGGAGTCCCCTGAGCAATATACTTAACAATAACATCATCGGCAGCAGGTACTTTTTTCATATGTACATTAAGAATCTGCTCACGCCCTTTAATATCAGGCAAGCCAACGTTAACTTGTCTATCAAAACGACCTGGACGTAATAATGCAGTATCTAATACATCTGCACGGTTTGTGGCAGCAATAACAATAATACCTTCATGCCCTTCAAAACCATCCATTTCAACCAATAGCTGGTTTAATGTTTGCTCACGCTCATCATTTCCACCACCAAGGCCCGCTCCACGAGATCGACCTACTGCATCAATCTCATCAATAAATATAATACAAGGCGCATGTTTTTTTGCTTGTTCAAACATATCTCTAACACGAGATGCCCCAACACCAACAAACATTTCTACGAAATCAGAACCTGAAATAGTGAAAAAAGGAACTTTAGCTTCTCCAGCAATCGCTCTGGCTAACAAGGTTTTACCTGTTCCAGGAGGCCCAACCATTAAAGCACCACGAGGCACACTGCCACCTAGTTTCTGATATTTGGCAGGATCTTTAAGAAAATCCACCATTTCTTCAACTTCTTCTTTTGCTTCATCACAACCAGCAACATCAGCAAAAGTCACTTTATTCTGGTCTTGCTCCAGCATTCTAGCCTTGCTTTTACCAAAGCCCATTGCACCACCACGACCGCCACCGCCGCCACCTTGCATTTGTCGCATGAAGAATATCCATACAGCAATCAACAAGACTATAGGTCCAAATGACATTAAAATTGTCATTAACATTGAAGGCTCTTCAGGTGGTTTTGCTTTGATTTCTACTGCATTTGCTAGCAAATCATCTACTAAACGAGGATCTTCTGGCGCATAGGTACTAAACTTTTCTCCCGATTGCAACCTGCCTTTAATTGTGTTTTCATCAATAATAACCTGTTGAACCTGACCTGCTTTCACAGAATCGATAAACTGGGAATAAGATATCGAACCATCATCACGAGCAGACCTCGCACCAAAGTTATTAAAGACAGACATCAACACAACGGCGATGACCACCCACAAAATTACATTTTTAACCATATCGCTCAAGTTACACGCCCCAGACCGGAACGGCCCTTATTGTTACTGAATACGTGATTATATCAGGATTAGCTAATCCGAATAATCTCTAATTAACATCATGCTTTCGCAGTTATCTATTTAATATATAGCTAAATTAGATTATTTAAACCCTTTAGCTAAAATATAAACCTCTTTACTTCTTGCTCTGGATGATTTTGGCTTTCTAATCATCACACTGGAGAAACTTTTCCCCACTTCTTTTTTATATTCATCAAATCCTGCTCCTTGGAACATTTTAATTAAAAAAGTTCCCCCTTTTGTTAAAACTGTTTGCGCAGTATCCAATGCCAGCTCTGCCAAATAAATAGATCGCGGTTGGTCCATCCCTTTATTTCCACTGATATTAGGCGCCATATCCGACATGACCAAGCCCACTGGCGCACCATCTAAGACCCTGTATAACTCGTCTAAAATCTCATCTTCCCTAAAGTCGCCCTGAATAAAATCCACCCCAGGAATAGGATCTATAGCCAATAAATCTAGCCCAATGACTTTATTTTTTTTACCTACGATCTTACGCGCAAAGTCTGACCAGCCACCTGGTGCAGCCCCCAGATCTATGACATTCATACCTGGTTTGATGATTTTATCTTTTTCCTGAATTTCAACCAGTTTAAAGGTAGACCGAGAACGATATCCCAAAGCCTGGGCTTTTTTTACATATTCGTCATCAAAATGCTCTTGCATCCATTGATTACTGCTTTTGCTACGCGCCATATCGTTTGTAGTGTAGAATTATAAGTTTTATTAATAGGAAACAGTGTGAATTCTGTCAGAAAGAAGCAATTAAAATCCCAAGCCCACTCATTAAAGCCCGTCATCATGGTAGGCCAATCAGGTTTAACAGAATCCGTACTTAAAGAAATTGAAATAGCTTTAGATACTCACGAATTGATAAAAATAAAGGTTCGTGCTGAAAAAGATGAAAGAAATGTAATCCGCGACCAGATTATTACCGACACTAAAGCTGAACTAATTCAATCAATAGGTCAAGTTGTGGTTATTTATCGCAAAAAACCACAACCTAAGGTAGAAAAGATTACTGGACCAAGAAGAAGATAACAGCGATCAATTTAAATACTCCCTTCCATACATACCTGCCATTGAATTAAGTTAGGGCAAAGAGTTTATTTTAATTTCTCCTCTCGGCAATTTCTCCTGCATCCATGCAGTCGCCCCTCTCCATCAGGAGAGGGCTCTATAAGTTCTTCGCTCTCCCTTTCGCCTTGAGCCTTTTACCTTTCATCTGTTCTTAAATATACTTTATTGAAAGAATCTCATATTCTTTCTTACCACTAGGCGTATTAATAGCAACCACATCTTCAACTTCTTTTCCAATAAGCCCTCTGGCTATAGGTGAACTTACAGAAATTCGCCCTTCTTTAATATCGGCCTCATCAACACCAACCACTTGATAGACAACTACTTCTTCAGTATCAATGTTTTCAATTTCTACCGTAGAGCCAAAAACAACCTTACCACCAGCATCTATTTCCGTGACATCTATAATTTGAGCGTTTGACAACTTACCTTCAATATCTGCAATACGTCCTTCTGTAAAACTTTGCTGCTCTTTAGCCGCATGGTACTCAGCATTTTCTTTTAAATCACCATGAGCCCTGGCTTCTGAAATTGCTGCAACGATTCTTGGTCTGACGACTGCTTTTAATTCAGTTAATTCTTCACGCAATTTATCTGCGCCCACTACAGTAAGAGGTACTTTATCCACCATCTAATTCTCCAATATTCCTAGTCCATTTTCAATGGACGAATAAACAATAAAGGCTGACGCAAGCCAGCCTTATTTAACTTTTATGCTACCAGGTTTAGTACTTAATAAACCCGGCCTACACGATTACTTTAAACTGGCATGCAAGTCTTGCAAGCAATTAACATCACCCGCATCTAACTCACCCAATGCATAACAAGCTGCCTTTGCACCAGCCATCGTGGTGTAATAAGTGACATGATGCTGTAATGCTTCTCTACGCATAGTAAACGAATCTTTAATCGCTTTAACACCATCAGTAGTATTAATAATCAATTGAATTTGATCATTTTTAATCATATCAACTGTATTTGGGCGCCCTTCATTTACTTTATAAGCGATTTCACAAGGAAGACCTGCTTCTTTAATTACTTTTGCAGTTCCTTTAGTTGCAACAATCTCATAGCTTTTTTCTATCAGCATTTTTGCGATTTCAGGTAATTTCGGCTTATCCACTTCACGCACACTGATTAACACTTTCCCCGTAGAACTTAAGTCTACGCCTGCTGCACGTTGCGCTTTGGCAAAAGCCTCTCCAAAGGTTTTACCAACCCCCATCACTTCACCTGTTGATTTCATTTCAGGCCCTAACAATGGGTCAACACCAGGAAATTTAACAAAAGGAAAAACAGCTTCTTTTACTGAATAATAATCAGGAATACGCTCTTTGGTATAACCTTGTTCTTTTAGAGAAATACCCGCCATACAAAGAGCGGCAATTTTCGCTAATGGATAACCCGTTGCTTTAGATACAAATGGCGCCGTTCTTGATGCTCTTGGATTGACTTCCAATACATAAATAGTTTCACCCTGAATCGCAAACTGGGTATTCATTAAGCCTCTTACACCTAATGCCTTCGCCATTTGACCAACTTGTTCCCTTAGCTGGTCTTGCAAATGTTCTGCTAACTCATAAGGAGGAATGGAACAGGCTGAATCACCCGAGTGAACACCTGCTTGCTCGATATGCTCCATTAAGCCACCGATTAACACGGTTTCGCCATCATAAATGGCATCAACATCCATTTCTACAGCATCATCAAGAAAGCGATCTAATAAGACTGGCGAGTCGTTAGAAACAGAAACAGCCTCTTTCATGTAACGACGTAAACCTTCCTCATTAATCACAATTTCCATAGCCCGGCCACCCAATACATAAGACGGTCTCACGACTAATGGATAACCTAACTCTTTAGCCTGACCCACCGCTTGATCAACTGATCTTGCTGTTGCATTAGGTGGCTGAAGCAATCCTAATCGCTCTAATAATTTTTGAAATCTTTCTCTGTCTTCTGCCAAATCAATCGAATCGGGCGAAGTTCCAATAATTGGAGCCCCTGCCGCTTCCAGTGCACGTGCCAGTTTTAATGGCGTTTGACCACCATACTGAACGATGACACCTTTTGGCTTTTCTAATTCAATAATTTCAAGCACATCTTCTAGCGTTAATGACTCAAAATACAAGCGATCAGACGTATCAAAATCGGTAGATACGGTTTCTGGATTACAGTTGATCATAATGGTTTCAAAACCATGCTCACGCAGGGCTAATGCCGCATGTACACAACAATAATCAAACTCAATACCTTGTCCGATTCTGTTTGGGCCACCCCCTAAAATAATGATTTTATCTTTATCAGAGACATTCGCTTCACACTCTTCCTCGTAGGTAGAGTACAAATAAGCGGTATCCGATGAAAATTCAGCC
>Ga0209707_1000216_pt1 | contig 37990 bp, 55 predicted proteins | sample EN4Hudsemesocosm_FD_184630 | JGI IMG/M metagenome (GOLD analysis project Ga0209707, IMG submission 184630) | Methane-oxidizing microbial communities from mesocosms in the Hudson Canyon - EN4B Hudson Canyon (SPAdes) (version 2) | ecosystem: Environmental > Aquatic > Marine > Cold seeps | place... | reverse complement strand
GCAATATTAGAAAGCCCAAAACTCTTTAACATGCCCTTTGACAGAATAGCGGCCCTTGTCGGTAATACAGCAAACCTAATTGAGCAATACAGTTCCTTGGATAAAGGTATTCTTCGCCCACCAGCTATCAGTCCCGGAGTAAAACAATGAGTGATTACGATAGTCACGCTATGTACTGTGCTATGGATGATGACGATCCTATTGCATTAGATAAAGCAGTGCCTAATTACAATGACACCAACCGTAATGCCCACATGGTGAAAACGGCATTCAATAGTAAGCGTTTCTCTATTTTATCTCACCTTATAGACAAAGGTGTTGATTTAGATGCCTGCAACCTATCTGGTCGAGTAGAAAAAGCATTTCTTCGAGATGACCAGGATACGCTGGATTTTATCCTCAATAAGTGCAACCTTTACACGCGTGACATCCTGCGAACACTGCAAATGGCACTTAACCGGGGAGATGCTCCTCATGCAAATCAGCTTCTTAATGCAATCCCTGGCGCCCTCAATACACCGAGCAAAATAGAGAGCGTTATAAGCGTTATTTATAAATTAGATAAAGACGTCTCTTTTGAGGAGTTAAGTGATCTAATGAAACCTGAAATGGCCTCCCTTTTCATGACGGCGCTGCAGGAAGCTGCAAAAGGACAATTATTGATGCCAATTAAGACACCTTCACCATGAGCAATCTTGTTGATCGCGTGCACTCTGCTTTGTTAGAAGATGACACGGACATGGTTCGAGATCTTATCCCGACATCAGCGGCTTACTTTGACTTAATTAACGGTCGGGGCTTATCCAATCAGGACAGTAATAAAATAAAGTCATCTTCAGACTTTCTGTCAAAGGTAACTGAAAAAACAATTCAGACAACATTTATCGATCTTGTGCTCATGTTTAAAAATAAAGAGATCTTAAAGCACCTTCATGATTTAGGGGTCTTAATAAAAGCCACCTCTTACTTAATGGGCAAGTCTTCTTCTATGGCGCAAACAGATCGCCATCAGAAATGGCTTGTCTTTATACTTGATAGTATTGATTTCACCACCCGCGAGCTGGTATCTCTTACGCAAGAGGCTAATCGCAACAACTATGAGTTCATGGCAATAGCCTGCCTGGACAAAATAACGGATAGCCAAGGATTTAAAAGTGACTTCAATACTTTTTTAACAGCCGCATTTAAGCAAGGTAAGCATCACCTAATTAAAGCCGTCTTAGAAAAATACCCCGGTCTTATTGATGACAAGGATAACCGCTTAAGAGCAAGTAGCTTTGTCATTTTAGTAGACTTCTCTTTTGAAAAGATGAGCTCTCTTTTTGAAGCTGTAGACACGGGTTACTTTATTAATATACATAATCATGAGGTCGATTTTTTAACATTCAAGAAGGATACTTCTCAGGCAAAGGTGTCGCCATGAGTAATCTTGTTGATCGCGCTCACGACGCACTACTGGATAATGATGATGAATTAGTCTGTAGCCTTATCCCCTCTTATGAGATTTACTTTGATTTAATTAATGGTAACGCTTTATCTACGGAAACTCTTAGCAAGATAAGGCCTCACTCAGCCTTTTTAGCGGATACAGCAGCACGAGGTATTGAGACCTCTTTTATTCATCTTGTTCTCTTGTTTAAAAATAAAGCCGTCTTAAAGCACCTTGATGACTTAGGGATCTTAAGAAAAGTCCTCTCTCATTTATTACTTAAGCCCTCTTCTGAAGTGCAAGCAGCGTGTAATGAAAAAGGCTTTCGTCTTATTCTGGATACTATTGATCTCTCTAATAATCAGCTGGTTTCCCTTACTAAGACGGCGTGCGGCAACCATTATGACACCATGGCAATAATGTGCTTAGACAAACTACCTCGAGAGCATGGTTATAAACAATCCTTAGGAAAGCTTCTTAGGGATGCATTTAATCGAAAAGAATCGGCATTAATTAACGCTATATTAAATAAGCACCCAGGCATTGTAGATAATGAATGTTTACTCTCTGTTATTGAATTTATTAAGGAGAGTGACATACCCTTTGAAAAAGTCAGCTCTATTTTAGGTTTGGCAAGTGCCCATGTTTTTATGGATCAGCACCGGGACGACGCCCTTTTTCTCAATACTCAACGCAACATAAAGACCAGGGTGTCGCCATGAGCACGATTTTTGATCGTACGTTCTCTGCATTGTTAGACAATGACACGGAATTGGCCTGCAGCCTTATTTCCACGCATGAAATTTACTTTGATCTCATTAACGGTCGCGCCTTATCTAATGATCAGGTGATCGAGATGCAATCATCTCTGTCTTTGGAGCCGCATGGCTTTGAGACGACTTTTATCGATCTGGTTTTCATGCTTAAAAACAATACACTCTTAAGGCACCTTCATGAGTTAAGGATCTTAAGAAAAGCCACCTCCCACTTATTACTTAAGTCACCCTCTCCCCTGAAGGCAGCTCGCAATGAAGAAAGCTTTCTCTTCATGCTGGAGTGTGTGGATTTTTCTACCAACGACATGGTATCCCTCACCCGCACAGCGACTAATAACCATTATGAAGATATGGCGATTGCCTGCTTAGATAAAATACCTCGAGGTCATAGGTATAAACAATCATTTGGTAATATTCTTAGCGCGGCCTTTACTCAGAAAAACCCCTTACTTGTTCACGCTGTCTTAAATAAACACCCAGGTTTTATCGATCGTCAAGATAACCTAACGCGTGCAGTGGACTTCTTTAAAGAAGAAAACGTCCCATTTGAAAAGGTAAGTGCCCTTTTAAAAATAGGAAGCACAGATTTATTTATAGAAATCTATCAAGAAGAGCTGGCTTCACTTAAGCCTATCATTAACCTCGCTAAAACAAGGCCACCTTATGAGTGAAAAAATGTATACCTTCTCAGAATTAATTGCCAGTATCAGTAATGACGACCTCCCTTCTTTTAAAAAAATGGTCACCTGCAAAGAAGATTTGTCTGATGGGCCACGGCTCGATAAACGTGTTATGACGAGAGCTTATGAAGAAAGAAGATACCCTATTCTTCATTATATGACAGAGATTGGCTTTGAACTGGATGCAGAAATAAGTCGGACTGAATTTGCCAATGCCTGTACCGACTCAAATAAAGAGACCATTAACTTCATATTAAGTCATGTTGATCCAAATTATTTAGAGCTCCCTGTGCATGCACGTTTCTTATCAGAGACAGGTGCGCCAACTGAGTTACTGGCCACGCTGATTAGTCACATTACTTCAAAATCTGACAAGCACGAGGTTTTAGTTGAATGTATCGGGGCTGCACTTTATGAAACAGACACCCCTACTATCAGGATGCTAATTCCTTTATTTGAAAAGAAGATCACCAACAGTGTACTTGTATCCATGATATTTAATCAAGACCTGTCACTTGAAGAGCTCTCGTCATTGGTAGGCCACAAAAAAGCAGTGGATGGCGCCATAAATCATGCAAGGTCTAAAAAGATAATATCCTCCCACTCAAGAGCGAAAATACTCCCATGAGTTTACGCGACGAGATTAATGAAGATGATGTCGATGCTTTTAAAAGAAGATTTCCTAACAAAGAAGATCTCAATGAAAAGTCTATATACAGCATCACTAATGAATCATTTGATAGTAACAGCTTTGCCATTCTTCACTATATGACGGAGCTGGGCATCACGCTGAGTAGAGAGGCATGCAATCATCACTTTGAATCGGCTTGTATGATCAATGACTGTGAAACCGCTTCTTTTGTCTTAGATCATATTGCTCCAGGATACATAAGCATCCTATTTCATACTAAATCTGCCTCTGAATCTTCAAATGAAAAGCTATTAGCTGTTCTTTTAAATAAGCTTTCTCAATCAGAATTAGATGACGTGCTCGAGTATTGTCTTGGTAACGCACTCCGGCGCACTCACCTCCCAATGATCAACACATTAATCCCGTTTTTTAAGCAGCCGATTACAGATAGAATGCTCATTATCAATATAGCGCAACGAGCTGAGATTACCGGTATTAACTTTGAAACCATGTCTTCACTTATTGGTCCAGAAGAAGCATTGAATGCCACTGTAAAAAATGAAAGAATCAACAAGGCGTGGAATGATGCACCCATGGGGAAACCATCATCATGAGATTATACGATTTTATTGTTAATGATAATGTAGCTGAATTTAAAAAATATATTATCTCCCCTGAAGATTTAGACGATAAGACACTGTCCTATGGAGATGTTGTCGATGCAGCGCTTAACGTCAGAAGCATTAAAATCCTTTGGTATCTAAAATCTATCGGCACAAAGTTCAACGCATCAAAAGTGGGCAATCACTTTGATAACGCCTGCTTTGGAAGCCATCTCGGCATGATGAAGTTTTTAATATTAAAAGAATACCGTCAGATAGACTTACCAGGTAACCTTCATTATGCGGTTGAAGGCGGTCGCCACGAGGTCGCTAAATTGTTACTCAAACATCTATCCCAGCAAAGTTTAGATAGCCAGATAATACAATCATGCTTGAAAAACTCCCTTCAGACGGTTGAGACAAGAATGATCCACCTTCTTCTGCCTTACTGCAATAAAGCCGTGTCCGATCCTGATCTTCGGTATTTCCTGAAGACACGCCACCAGCAAATCAACATTGATTTTAGTAAACTGTCTAAGCTATTAGGCGCTCAAGAAGCAATAGTCGCCATGGTCACTGAGAGACAAAAGCTCCCCTCACCTACTATTTGATATTTCTTTGACCTATCTCTTAATTGATTCTAATTTAATTTCCTATAATGGCGCATAAGCAGTCTTATTTTTAACAAGCATACACAATGCAAAGCAAGCTTAAACAGGCTTACAAAGCCCCAGGAGATACCTTAGATTTGATAATTAAGTGAACTTCTTAAGACCTTTGCAGTCAAAAGTTGAAATACCGACGCTTAACTGAATAATTCACTTGTAACTGTTGGAATATTGACAATTAAGGTAGAACACTATGCTTGAACAGCTCTCTGAAGCACTTAAATTAGCCCGCTTAAAGGAAAACGAGACACAACAGGTGTTTTGCCTACGTGTGGGAATAAAGCTGTCTACGTACCGAGGCATGGAGCGTGGTGATGATGGCGTAGGAATTGGTAGCTGGGTAAAAGCGATAGAGTACTTAGGTTGGGATGAAGATATCTTATCTATAGTGAAGCCAAAGCCGTCTTTATTTGAGCAAGCACAATTTGAGCACGAGAATAAAGGCGATCGCCAACGTGCCAGCAGCCCTAAAGTGGGGATGCAGTAATCGTGATGACTGATAATATCGCAGTTCCTTTGGATCCTTTTTTTGAGTGTTATCCAGGTGATACCGAATATTTTATTTTGTCAGGTGCCACTGGTGTGTCGCCAAACAATAAGGCGGGGATGTAATACTATTATGTTTGGAATAAAAAAGAGACGCAAGCCTAAAAAAGTGGACGATGGTCGTACTTACGCTTCCTGGGGTGAGCTAAAAAGTAGCATTGATAGCGATGGTATTGATGAGACTTTGTCTTTAATAGGTTCTACATCCTTCCAGACTAACGATCTTCTTCGGGGGATCCTTCTATCCTTTACCCGATCTTCCATCGAGGTTACGTATGCATTGTTAGAATCGATAGATCCTAAAAGATTACCTGAGTATAAGAGTTATTATAATCAGGTGTTTCAAGCTGCCATTAATCACGGCGGGATTGAACTGGATAATTTTTATAAGATTTACCCAGGTGAAATCAATGAAGATCTTATTCTTGAGGACTTTCACGAGAACAGGTACCACCTTGATCTCTCGTTTGAGAAAGCCCTCTCTCTTTGGCCTCGCTTTACGGTGGCGATATTTAATGACCAAGACTATGCTGCTAAGCAAATGATAATTCAAAATAAATCATGGACACAACGTAATGACTTCTAATAAAGCAACGCAACTCTATAACGCACTTGTTGATCAGGATTTACCTCTTGTTAAGAGGTTGGTGCCTACTGCATTTGCGTACGATTCTGTAATGAAAGAAGATAGCTATGAAAGTTGTCAAACAGATGATGGTATGCCTTTAGTATCCACGTCTGGTTTTCTAAAAAATCTTATCAACAACAGAACTGAATGGGGCTTACTGGAGATTGCTTTTTACTCTAAGAACTTTGAAGCGCTATGTCACTTTGAAAGCTTAGACGCCTTATCACCAGGTGTATCTGCTCAATTATTTAAGCAGAGTATTAGGATGGGCGAGTATAAAGCCGTTAATTTGTTGATTGATCAATTTAAATTTGATGGGCAGGAAATTATGGAGTTCTTAAATCTAACGGCGCAACTCTCTCCTGATGACGTCAACTTAAGTTTATTGGATAAGCTGTCTGATTCTGATGTCACTATTTTTAAAGATGACTACAATGACATTATAAAAGCAGGGATCAGAAAAGGCGTTTCTTTAAGCCCTTTTTTCATGAGGTATCCAGGCGAGATTAATAATAAAGAGGTTGTCGATATATTTATTGCTCATATGCAGAATTTAGATGTCCCCTTTGAAAAAACAATCAGCCTTTGCCCAGCTGTGGGGGTGTCTAATTTCACCCTTCCTGGTGCTGCGGACATTTCCTTTAGTCACAGAGGTGTAAAACCGTAATGCGTAACCACACGGAATCCAAGTTATGACATCTCGAGGCACTCAAGCACTTCAAGCGCTTTTTGACGGTGATCTCCCTCAGCTGAAAGAGATTATTCCTGATGCTGACACGTATGCAGAAATAATGAGAGAAGTGCCGCCCACTGAATTAGTCAATCATCAGTATGGAACAGTCTATAGACTCTCCGTGTCGACTTTTAAAGAAGAGGTTCGCAATATGATGGAGGGTCACCTCATTGAGGTTCCCTTTCATAATGATAATTTCATAGGGCTTTCTTATTTGGCCTCGCTCAATGTTATATCCCTTGATCTTTCTGGCGCGATCCTCAAGAGGGCGATACACATGAATAGCACCCATGAACGATTGGTGCACCTTATAGAAAGTATGACCGTAGAAACTGAAGTTGTATTTGACTTGCTTAATCTGACTATCATTGTGTCGACTGATGAGGTTAATGCATCCCTGCTCAACAAACTGACACAACTGGACACGCCTAAATTCAAAGAAGCGTTTAATAGCCTAATCTTCAAGCTGCGAAGTAGCGAGCTTCCTTTAACCCCTTTCTTTGAAGTCTATCCGGGTGCGATAGATGACCAGTTTGTTCAGGAAGTTTTTGATGATAAAGTGAGCGGTCTCGATCTTACTTTTGAGAAGTCGTCTTCTTTATCGTCTCAGACATCCCTTGCTGATTTTCATGGCAATGAATATTTATACGTGCCCCCTACTACCAAGATTGAAATGGGGAATAAATAATATGAGCCTGGGTCATGATGTATTGGAGGCGATTATTGATAAGGATCTGGTGAGATTAAAATACCTTATTCCTGATAAGGCGGCTTATGATAAAGCTGTTAATGGAAAAGCACCATCATTCTCGAACTTAAAGGAGATCCCTGTTATCGGATCGTTTAATGTCGATCGCACCCAAAATAAAGCTGAAAAAATATTTATGGAGTCTTTGTTTTTTACCGACAGTCTGACTGCTTTTTCTCACTTATCATCCATAGGGGCTGTGTCTGATATTGTTGCCTTCTCATTTTTGCAGCAATCTGTATCGGAGTCTAACGACTTCTTCATTCCTTTTCTTTTAGATAATTTTCAGTTTACAGCCCGCCAGCACCTTGAGGTACTTCAATCTGCAACGCGCCGATCAAGCAATGAAATAATACTGACGGTATTGGATGGGACACAAGAAGATAGCCTTGATAAGCATAAAGAATTCTACACCGAGATTGTGAGTCGGATTGCACAGTGGATAAGCGGGCCCCACCAAGAGGAGATATTGACCCCCTTGTTAAAGGCGTATCCAGGCAAAATTACCGATGATTACCTCCTCGTTAGAACGCAAGTCCCAGCACGGGATCTTGATCTAAGCTTTGAAAAAATGACCAGTCTTTACCCTATCAGTCAGATGGCAGCACTTATTGATACCGATAATTCAATGAAGATCTCACTAAGCCTTCGCAAGCCCTCAATGGATAGGTTTTAACATGTTTAATCTGTTAATTCCTAAAAGCTCTCGCCTGCTACAATCCATTCTGGATAAGGATATTAGCAAGATTAAAAATATCATTCCTACCAAGCAGGCATACGACAACATTATAAATGGTAAGGCACCGTCCATTTCTGACTTAGACTCTTCAACGCCTCATTTAAGATCTAAGGTAACGGTTGAGGGGGCAAAAAATAAATCTGACAAGATATTTATGGAGGCATTATTCTCCATAAATGATAATGACATCCTTTGTCACTTCTTGGCTGTAGGTGCTATTTCAAAAGGGGTTTCTTTTTTATTTTTGAAAGAAGCTATTGAGTATCGTAAGGAGGTTATTTTTAAGCAGATCTTAAGTGACTTTACCTTTGAAGCTGACGAGCTATTAAATGCTATTGACACCCTGGTGGATAACATGAGCTATAGACCCTCTATTTTTCGTGTTGATTATCTTTTCTTTTTATCGCTTTTAAAGGGCGTCGGTCAGGAATCGCTTCACCCCCACAAGACTCAGTACACCCAAATAACCAGTAAGGGCTTGCTGAGAGGTGGATCACCTTACAACACGGAGATATCAATAGCGCTTTTAGAAAAATACCCTGGTCGTGTTGAGAATCTTAAGCTGATGAGGGATCTTAATACGCTCATCCCCACTCTGCCTTTAACGTTTGAAACGATAGCCACCATCATGCCTGATAAATCCATTGGATACATTACTCAATCTGATGACGGTGCACGAGGCTTATTGAAGACAGCGCTACCTAAAATCACCGAGGGACTCTCAAAGTGACCCCTGCCGCATCCCAAGTATTGCAAGCCATCAAAGATAAGGATCTAATTAAGCTAAAACACCTCATCCCTGATAAGTCAGCTTATGATAACGCTGTTAATGGAAAGGATATTTCACCCTCCACAGCTAATGCAGATCTCACTAAAGAAAAAACTGAAAAAGCATTTGTATCGGCACTACTTTCCGCCCAAAGCATGTCCATTTTAGCCCACTTTCTATCAATAGATGCCTTCTCCGACCAGGTTGCATTTTCTTTTTTAAAGAAATCTATCAAAATGGCTTATGAACCTTTTGCCATTCCCCTTCTTAAAAGAGGCGACTTTTCTTCCGGTCAAACCGTAGAGTTATTGAGCCTGGCATCTCGTCACAGCAGCTACAATATAAGGTTTCAGGCATTAGATAAGGTTGACGCCAATTCCAGCGACCTTTTTAATCATAAGGATGCTTATACTGATATTGTCACTCGAGTAGAGAACTGGAGAAGCGGCGATCACAAAAACGCCTTTCTAATGGGACTGCTTAACAAGTACCCAGGTGCTATCCAGGCACCGAACATTATGAACCAGGTTCGCTATCTTATTCCAGATTTTGATATTTCGTTTGAAAAGACGGCGCAGCTTCTTTCAGATCGTGGTATCCATTCCTTTTTGAGGATAGACGATGATAATAAATACATATTACAGGCTGCATCCCTTAGTAAAAATACAACTTCTGGACACAACCCATCATGAGCAGTAAAGCATTCAAGGTGCTCCAAGCTATTATGGATAAAGATCTCCACCTTACTAAAAGCCTTATTCCTACCAAGCGGGAATACGATGACGTTATTAACGGTAAGCCACTATCTCCAGAGGAGCTAACTAAGGCTGGCTTTAAATCTGAAATAACAGTGACTAAAGCACAAAATGAAGATGAGAAGATTTTAATGGAAGCTGCTTTCTCAGTGGGAGACATCGATCTACTAAGACATCTTTCTTCTATGGGAGCCCTGTCACAACCAGTCGCCTTTTCATTTTTAAAATCTTATTCTGGCAGCAAGCAAGATAACGCGGTCGAATTTATCTTAAATGAGTTTACTTTCCCCGCCCACCAGCTTATTGAAGCACTGGGGATTTACCTTAATCGTGAAGGCTGGTCGAATGTGATGGCTGACATGTTAAAAGGCAAAGTCGATGGCGCTATATTCTCTATGGTAAGAGATATAAAAGAAGATGATATTAATGGGAATAGAAGTAGTTATGAGCAGCTAATTAGTACCGTATCACAATGGAAAATATCCGATAGGCGGGCGGCGCTTATTACTGATTTACTAAGAAAGTATCCCGGCGAAATGACAAACAAGCTACTATTGAGGAGGCTGGACTTACCTGCCTTAGATTTGTCGTTCGAAAGGATAATGACCCTTACCCCCCATTGCGATGCACTATCTTTTGTCAGCAATGAACGTGACAGGCGACACTTAAAACCTTGTCCACAACAGAAAAGTGGTAGAAAGTTATGACTGCCGCCTTATTTGATGAGTTCAAACGCGCCGTCATTAAGGATGACAGAGATCTTATTGATGAACTACTCAATCAGGATCACCTTCTCCTTGATTACATTTTAAAAACCAACCCTGCCAGTGAGGTTAGGGTGATACTCCCATTTATCAAGGGGGAGGTCACCGATCTTAATACACGAGAGCTCATTAAAGATTGCGTTAAAATAGGGGGTCTTGATTTAAGTTACGAGGACTTGCATATCCTTTTAGGAGGGGATGCTGCTGATCTTGTCAAAACTAACGATGAGGTTCGGTTTAACACCAATTCAACCAAATCAATGTGGTATTGAGTTACCGTTCTGGGCGAGTATGCTGCTGATGTTAACAATGGAAGGCTCAAGCCAGACATGGACACTCTTTTGTAGAGAAACTTTAATAGAACTTGAACTGTATCGCTAATACGGTATCAATAAACTTTTATAATAAGCTTAATTAACAGCGCCTGAGTGTAAGTCATGAAATTATTAGATATTTACCGGTACGACGAAAAAGGAAAGGTCCACCCTATGGGGCAGGTGGCTATTAATGAGCGAAGCGGTCAAGTCGAAGGGCGCCTTCCTAAAAACCACAGTTTCCATCCAGATATAACCAACTTAGAACGTAAGAAAGCTCACCAAGATTTATTTAAGGCGTCTTTAGTGGATTGTGTTCCAGACGCCTGGGGTAAAGCGGTGCTCGCTATTTTGCATAAGTTACCTAAAGTAGGTGTAGAAGATGTCTCGTATTTACCGTACTTAAACAATATTGATATGCTGGTGGGTAACACCGTGTTTGTGGAGGCAGGCAAAAAGCTGCCTAAACGTGTGAAGCCACCTGTATTGATGGGCAAGCTTCTAAATAGTGTAGACAGCTTAGATAGTAAAGAGGACTTAAATTTATTAGAAGAGACCTTATTAATGGCAATGGGTGCACCTCCTGGTGCTCGCTCAAAAGCATTGGTCACTTACAACGGAAAGCCGGCTTTAGCTAAATTCAAAAGTAGCCAAGATGAATATGATGTCATGGGCGCTGAATATGTGTGCATGAAATTAGCACAAACTTGTGGTTTAGAGGTGCCTGATGCCTCTTTAGAAATCATTAACGATCAAAAGGTACTTATCCAGGCGCGCTTTGATGTGCCCTTAGATAAGCCAGAAGGTCGCTATTCTTTAATGTCATTTAGATCTGCTGCAGGGTTAACGGTATTTGTGGAAGATGATTATGCAGAATTAGCCGCCTTGGTACGCAAACATAGTGACAATGTATTGGAGGATGTTGAGAAGTTATACCGAATGATGGTTTTCAACGTCGCCATTGGCAACATTGAAGATCACCACCGTAACTTCTCTTTTATTAATAGAGGTGACGGATGGCAGTTATCCCCTACTTATGATGTGACACCAGCGTATGTATCTGAAGCACTTTACAACCCCGTTACTCGCAATCATGCCCAGCGTTTTGGGGGTGAGTTTGAGCCATCAAAAGAAAACTTATTGGCTTTGGCAGATAGCTTTGGATTAAGTCAGCAGCGAGCTGAAGAAATTCTAATGGATACTGTAGTAAACATTCAAGCAAACTTAAATGACTTAGCCGACTTTATAGATGAGGGTAGTCGTGACATTGTAGTGAAAACTATTTGGGAAGGCTCGATGATCTTAGCACCTGAAAAACCTAAGCCCATGTCTGAAACGATTGGTGATATTTCTGGGCACAGTGTTGCACCCTTACCTGCTGGCTTTAAGCCTTAATATATTGTATTATACATTTAATATGAATATATTTAAGTTGAATTATTATGCTTGAGACGAACGCTGATAAAATAGTTGCACTTATCAGTCTTATTGATGAATTCAAAGTGGATGAATTTAAAGCGCTGGCAAAAAGAACAGATCTTAGCGATCCAAATCACAACGGACTACTCTTAACCGCTGCATTAGACCACCAGCATTATCACTTTTTTGATGTTCTCGTAGATCTGGGGATTAAATTTTCGGGATTATCTTCTCATCTCGTTTTATTTGAAATGTTATTTAACACCGAAAAGGAGGTAGAGATCCACCCTGCCTTTATTACCCTCTTAAAAAGCGACCTTCTTATTGTTCCATCAGAGAAACAGTCTTACTTTGTAAAGGCCGCTTTATTAACTTATGGCAATCAAGAGCTTGCCCAGCTTTTCATTAGGAGTATGCCTCACGCTTTTGATGATGGCGATGTTATTGGCGGATTCCTAATGAAAAAATCCACAGATCAACTTACCAAACTATTGGAACTTCTTCCTGGTGAAGTAAAAGATACAGTGGCTAATGACAAGCTATACAACGCCCTTTCCACATGGGGAAGTGAACTTGACGTTAATATGGAGAAGGCGTCCTCTGTTTTAGGCTTTAAAAAAGCACAGGTATTACTTAATAAAGTGGATAGTGATCTGGTTAAATCTTTAAAGAGAAACTTCCCACCTGTAATAACTGCTTATTTAGGGAGCGCTCAATGACTGAGATAAGAGAAAGTCTTGCCCCTATTACTCATCTTACTATTGCCTTTGGTATCGCTTTGAATGAGCATGATTTTGTTAAGATGCGTGACATTGCTGAGCAAGCAAAACCGCATGGTGGCATTAAGATTGAAGGATTCATGAAGGCGACGTCCCTGAACGATCCAGAAGTCAGAGCGCATCTACTCTCCTTATCTAACAATCCTGAACTTATCAACAATTATCTACCTGTTATGCTTGACGACGCCTTTCTGCTTGTCAAAACGCAAGGCAAGAGCAGCCCTAAGAGCCTTTGGAGCGCGCTAAGCGATGTTTTTAACAACTATACTGGCAAGAGTGAAGAATTGGACTGGAAAGTCTCCCACAGGCTTGAAGATTACTTTCATTTATTAGATGTGGACTATGAAAAAATGATCGCGCTTAAAGGGGAAGCAAAGGCAGCTTCTACCTTCCTGAATTCAGATAAAGCATGGCAAGCGAAAAAGCCAGAAAAAGGATTGGTGCCATAATGGATTTATCTGAGAGCAGTTTACTCCATATTAGATTTAAAAAGTCACTTAAAAGTCTTAATGGTAAGCCGGACTATGACGAGATAAAAACCTGCCTAAAACTATTAAGAAAGAGTGGTAAAGAGGGTGCCAATATATCTGGCTATATCGCGTCACTCAGCCCATCTGACTTTGATTTAGTAGAATTTATACTGATAGAGTTTGACTCCATAAATCTCATTAATAGTAAACTTCTCAATATGATCGAAAAAAATGTTGAGTGGGACTGGGAAGGTAGACAGGATGAGCTCGAGAAGCGGTGGCAACTCATCATCAATGTCATGATTAATTGTGCTGGCGGTCCAGACTCCTTGAGTGGTGAGCTACAAAGTAAAGCCAGTAAAGCGCCTTATTACATTGACATTGATTTTGCTACGCGTTCAACACTCAACCCTGAGCTATCTCAATTATCCAGTATTGCGAGCAATCTTGTTAGCAGTGATCGCGTCCTATCTTCTGAACTTAACCTATTAAAACAAGAGGTCTCTAATGGATTACTCTGAACCTGATTTAGGTCACGCGTCAACCCTTGCGCTTATGGCTATTCAAGAAAATAGTATCATCAAGTATAATGAGGCAGAATCAGCTCACCCTGAACGTTTAGGTGATATTGACTTCAAGCTTGCTATGGCTCAGTATGCTCATGCCCAAGGCAGAAGCAAACTATTTGTCCATATCCTAAAAGATGCTAATACTTATCCAGACGGTAGGGATAAAGAGTTTTTTGACCAGGCTTTTGAGCGTAAAGATCTCGACGTGTTAACGCACCTGATCACGCACGCACCTGAAAACCTCCTACCTTTTATAAGGGAATCTACCAACAGGGCTGTTAAGGAAAATGATCCGAAATTGTTGTCATGTTTGATCTCTGCCTTTGACAGTCAATCTCTCGCTGACAATATACTTAGTTATTTATTGAGAATGAACGAAAGCGAAAGTCTCATCGGAGGCATTATAGACTGCTACTCATGGACACTTGAAGATGACAGCGTTATTAAACCCCTTGTGAGGCAGTCTGGCGGAGTAATTGATGTCCCCTATAATGTCTTAAGTCGAATTATTGAACCTTCTCGTCTTATTGAGCAGTATGCTCGAGAAGAGTGTTTTAATAGCAATCTACTTTCCAGTTACATGAGGATGACTTAAGTTATGGCACTTGATAGAGGTCGTGCACTCAACCAAATATCGGATGCGATAGGGAGTGGAGATCTGATAAAGCTGAAGGTCATCGCCACTGAGAAACCAGAGATATTTAATAACCGGCAGTCGCGACGCGCCTTTGCAGAACTTGCAATAAGCCTTAAGCAATACGAGGTTATTGATTATCTATATGAAGGCAACACTTTAGATATTCAAGGATTTGAGAAGCCACTCTTTGAACGGGCTGTCGATGAAAAGAACTACCGAGCTGTAGGTGACCTGATTAAGAAAAGTACCCTTTTAGATCCTGAAGAGATGTCTCTCTATTTAGATAAGGCACTTATGGTTAAAAGCTATGCATTACTTTCATCCATGTTGCTTGCTTACAATAACGAAGAAGAAAGTACGTTTTATCTTAAAAAACTTATCTACAATGCGGTTGATAGGTTATCCTCAAGAAATATTAATAACCGCATCCAAAAAGAGAACATTAAGTGCGTTAAGGATCTTATTGGTGGCTTTCACTGGTCAGTTACTAATGCAGAGCTGACACGGGATTTAGTGCTTTATGGCGAGCTATTTGATATCTCTTATGAAAGATACACGCAACTTCTTACGGACAAGCAGTTAACACAGTCGCTCCTAACTCGAAACGATACGTTGCACCAGTCAAATAGGCTTACACCGGCTGATGAGCTTAAATTAGGCAGTTAATTGTAAGTATTATTGTCTCGCGCACTTAAATATTATATAATTAATTTATGAGATATTCAATTGTAAATAAAAACACATCTAATCATGGCAAATAAAGATATGGAACCCCCTCCTTTTATTGCTCTGAACAAGCACCTTGCAACGCAATCTTTTAAAGAGATCCAAAAAAGTCTACTCAGTTCATTGCGTGCCGGCACTGATTCTGCTGACGTATTTAAGTGGGCAATCACCTATAATCGCCTTGATGTCATTAAAGAGCTCAGCAAGAGGGATCTTATTTGCCCTTTAGCGATGAAATCATTTGATCTGCCAAAGCTTTGCAAAGAAAAAAAGTATGAACTTGTTAAGTTCCTGATAAGTAATGTCACTGAAAAGATAGGCACGACAAAAGGTGACGAAGAGGCAACAAGTACGATAATGCCCCCTATGGACTTGACCGATCTTTATGTGCGGTTAATAGATCTGGATACCCCAGAAGATCATGGTATCCTTTTATTTTTATTAAGTAATATTAATGGGTTTGAAGTCTACACTTTTGAGGAAGCTATCAGAAAGGGAAAAACAGATCTCTCTTATAAGATATTTTCAATATTGCCAGACGTCTCTTTCATATCGTGTACGCCAACACCTGGCAACGTAATGCATATGTTCTTAGAAAGGACGATGCCGAGTTTTAATCTTATTTCAAGTAAAATGGGAGTAGATTTTAGCATCACGGAATTCATCAATAAAGATATTGAGCTTGCTGGTACCATTTCATATGATGATGAAACTATACTTATTAGCGGGTTATCCCGTATATTTAATAAGACTAAAGAAGCAGTGCGAAGCCTGAACAAGGACAGGATGGCAACGTTTAATGAAATAGAAGCGTCATTTACAATAGTATCGCTTACCGATCTTAAACAGCATGAGCTCAAGGCAATAGTGCCAGGTGATTATGCAGATATGTGCTTTACCGCTGCGATGAAGCATGATCGTATGGATATACTAAAGCACCTTCATGAGAAAAAGGTAATTAACCTTCAGAGCTTTTCTCTGTATGATTTTGAGTTTTGCTGCAAAAATAATAAACACGATATTGTCTACTTTGTATTGGGTGAGGTACTGAATCTTGGCTACAAAACCCCTATTACTGGCGAGTTCCGTAATAACTTTTACGAAACTCCCTACGGTATAGCCAATGGAGTTAATGAGGATTCTGTTCTTAGTTCTATTGAATACCTAATCGAAAGTCGAGACAATAAGCTTTTGTTATTTATTCTTTCTCATTTCAACAACGCTGAAACCGCCATGTTCACACTTCACCGCTACCTGAAGGGTGGACACTTTGATCTCGCGATTGAGTTATTTGAGAAAATGCCCACCGAGCTGGTAGATAAAGACACGCCTTATAAAGAGACTATCCTGTCTGATTTTTCTGAAAAGTGTGAGCCCAGCTTTGAAACCATGAAGCTCCACTTAAGCGATAAGTATGTGGCATCAACATTCTCTAATTTTGATGAGAAGATATCCAAAGAGATCTCATTTAAAAAACCTTCACGCTTGGAGGGCTCAAGCGCCTTATTGGCATCTTAATCATGAGTCTTCTAATAAATAGAACCAGGGACTCGCTAAAGATAGCCAGCAAGGAGAAATCCACTATTTATGAGGCGTTAAATAAGCCTTCAGGTTCTGAAATGTTTAGCGCCCTTAAGCAGTGCAAGGATAACTCATCAGCGCCTGATGATTATGATTATGTTGTTTTTAACGCAGCTGTTAACCTGAATCGTCTTGATGTTATTAAGTATATGCGCAAGAAAGAGCTTATTAGTGTTCGTGAGGTGGGCAGCCCCTTCACTTTAACTAAGATCTATGAATCTGGACGCAGTGACATTTTTCAATTCATCTTGAACGACATCATTCAAATAGATTACAAGAGTTCTCACCCGGTAAAATCAAAGTGGAAATGGAGTTAAGCTGGGTTAATAAAGCGATATCAAATTTATCCTCATCCGAAAGTGCTGCCGACCATGCTTTACTTATTTCTTTTATAAATAATATTGATGGGCGCTATTTATACTGCCTTGATAATTTAGTGCGAATGGGCAAGTTGAAGCTCGCACAGGAGGTTTTCGCGACCATTCCTATAGAGGTATTAGCGTCTACCTCTTCTTTATGCTCATTTTTAGAGCGAGCACACCCCAGTTTTGAGTTACTCTCAAGTAAAATGGGTGGTGCTTTTGCTTTTAAAGAATTCAGAGCTAAAAATCTGCAGCTCACAGATATTATTTCGTTTGAAGATCCTAAGTCATCATTTCTACCCAGCACAACATCACTATGACTTTAATCAAAAACAGTGAGCTATCCACAAGAATGCCCAAAAATAAGAGGGTATCATTGACCGCACTCTCTACTTCCCTTTGATCAATGACCATGACGAAAAAGAACGCCAACTCACATTACCTCATCGACACGGTTCGACAAAGGCTGCGTTCGCTTTTTAAACCCGCTCAAAAAAAGGACGATAGTGACAATGACAATGATGACTGGATCCTTGAGATAGCAGCTGAGCATAGTGACTATCATACGATTAGCTTCCTTACTAATGAAGAGTACAACTTCAGCTTAGGCGGCATCGACAGGGCTTATAATTCAACGCTTGTGAATGAAGATCAAAGGATGTTTAATTGTCTCATTAAAAATAAGATCCTTCCTTCTCCAGGAAGGCAGCTTACGCTTATTGAAAAAGCCGTCGCCAACTCTGGAGACATTAACTATACACAGTTACTCCTTAATAACTTTACGGACGCCTTAGAAATAGAGGGTTTTGCCGAAAGAGTTTTGAATACCGACGATCCTAAAAATTTAACGATCCTTCTACCCCATCTAACTCAGCCAATTAAAGACACTAATCTGCAACATGCCCTGACACGCAGCATTCAAAAGTACAATATTGCCGTCATCGATTTTGAGTCTATTGCCATGCTTATCGGCCCTTCTACTGCTGCATACATTTGCTTAAAATCAGATAATCCACTGCGCTTTGAAATGGAGAAAGCCAAACCCAATAAGTCGGGTCCTACAATAGGGTTTATGACATGAAACCTATTAAGCCAATAAGTCTTTTTGACATTGTTCAATTAAGAAGTCTTTTTAAAGAGGGCGACGTGAAAGCCATTGAGGCTTTATCAAGCAAAATTGACTTTGATTTTTCATCCAGTGATTGTGACGATATGTTTTTCTATGCAGCATCGCTCGGGCACCTTCACTTAATGGACTTTTTAGTATCAAAAAATGCACCACACTCTCAAAAGGGTATTACTCGCTGCTTTAAGGTGGCCAACGAGCACGGAGAAATACCTGTTCTAAAAAAATTAATCTCTCTAAGCTACATGCCTTCTTTAGATGGGCAAAGACAATGTCTTGCCGTTGCTTTTGTCGGCAATGATGATGAAGCCGCTGATGTGCTGCTAAATCACTTTGATAAGGCGTTCGACGATGATTTTTTACTTAAGTTCTTGGAGCAGGTGGATGTGAAAAATGGTCGCTACGCCAAGATATCTAAGCTGTTACCGCTTTTAAAGAGTCACATTATTAATAGCTCAGTAAGAAATAGACTCATCGACAGCCTTAAATTTATTGATGTCGACTACAAAACCTTAAGCCACCTTCTTGGACCTGAAGTATCGGATAGATTATACCTACAAAAAGTAGAGGCTGAGCTCCCTCACCGTCAGTCTGGTTTGACGAGAGGTACATCATGAACTATTACGAGATCGCATCAAATTCTGCCAGGGTGTTTAATCTTATTAGAAATAAAGTTCGCAGCGGCAATGAAGATATCTTAAAAGCGAGAGATCTCATAAAAGAAGGAAGCTTAACCGCGCTAAAAGAAAAGTCATCTACCATAGATAAAGTCAGCAAGGTTAGCGAGGGATCTGTTTGGATGGCATTGATGGCTTTAAAATACAAGCAATCAAAGATATTAAATTATCTTCTCACTAAATTTTACGGCAAGACATTAAGGACAGCTTCCATAAACTTACTCTTTCAAGAGGCTTGTGACCAAGGGAATGTAAATGACTTTCCTGTCATTAGCTCTTTTGGCTTGGCGCTTAGAACCTATCACAAACAAGAGCTTATCGATAATGCTATTGAGAAAGACGATACGCCCATCCTTATTGCTATGCTTGAAATATTCGATAACATTGACGAATATGATTACGCGGCAACCCGCTCCTTAAATCGTGGTAGGAAAAAGATCCTGTCCACAGTTTTAAAAACATACACCTCTGAAATTAAAAGTGATGAGCTAAGAGCGAGAATTAAGGCGGAGATTGATTTTGTCGATGTTGATTTTGAAGCATTAAGCATTGCTTGCCCAGAAGCTGCCAGGAAGTTACTAAAAATTGACAAGCACACCCGATCAGCATTGCGGGCTGCAAATAATAAAGGCGACTTTAAGCCATGAGACAACAAGATAAAATAGTGACCTTCATTAAAGAGTCGTCTGTTGAAAAAATAGACACCGTCTTAAGTAATGTTCGCTTTGACTTTAGTAAGCCTTGTGAAACAAATGACCGCTATCTTTATATAGCCGCCGAATATGATCGCTTAGATATTATTGATTACTTAGTGGTTGAGAAGGCGTCTTTGTTTTCTGATAGGGGTATTAGCTATGTGTTTAATATTTTGCTTTCCGATCCCATCAATATAGAAACACTCGATCATGTGGGTAAACTTGGATTTAAGCCTTCTGAAGATGAGCAGGTTAAACATTTGGAAGCTGCCTTATCTCGAGATGACCTGTCTGTTGCAGTTGCATTACTCACGTATTTTACCGACGCTTTTGATAACGGCCACTTAATTGGATCAGCCTCTTACCACTGCGAGCCAGAGGCACTCACTTTAGCACTCAATGCCACTCATGTTGAAATAAAAAATGACGATGCCATTTACAATATTATGCAGATGATTGATTCTTTAGATGTATCGTTAGATCGGTTGGCAGAGTTAATTCCTAATGCTAAAACAGTTCATACTGGTCTACTTGACTCTGAAGACAGAAGCCAAAGACACTTAACTTCACTTCATACGCGATCGGCGGGTCAATCGCTATGATGAATGTAGTTAATGCCGATAAGAATATATTTCCCAGATTAGAAGCCGCTGCAATGGATGGTCGGCTCGCGATATTTAAGGAAATAATAGAAAGTTATAAGCACAACTTTAACGATGTTAAAAACGGACTGCTTTATTATATGGCAGCACGATCTGGCAATATGGAGATCTTGCGTTACCTTAAAGATAATAACGCCCTTCTTGCTGAGAAGTACATCATGGAAACACTGGAGGTATCGGTTAGAGCTGATGAAATTGAGGCTGTTGAGTTCTTACTTGAGTCCATTTACACCTTAACCACCGAAAACGAGGAAAAACTATTAGCGATGGCGTGTGAGTATGACTATATCGATATGGCTAAACTGCTTGTCACATCCCTGCCTCATGCCTTAATAAATGATACTGCACTAAGGGATGTTGCCCGAAAGGAGAATGTCCACCTTTATAAGATTTTACTGCCTCATTGTGACAAGCCTATTATGGAGGGCTCGGTTATAGACAGTATACTGATTAACCTTGATGACATTGATGTTGATTATGAAACGATAGGAAGATTAATTGATAATGATGTCGTCTCGAGAGTATTAATTTCAAAGGCGTCAGGAGCTTTAACTTTTAACCCTGCTGCAGGAAATATACTATGATGTTTATGGAGTTCGACAAATTGAGTGACACCTTTAAAAAGCTGGAGATAATTGCCTCTAATGGCACGTTAGCTGAGTTTAAAGCGTTTAGCAACAAGAATAACCATGACTTCTCAACGCCTGAAAGCGCCCGCCTTTATTTTCAGTCGGCAGGCAATAATGAGGAAGTATTCGCGTATCTTATTAAAAAACAAGCTCACTTAGATGAAGAGCAACTACAGGATGTCATTCACGAGCTTATAAAAAAGAAAGACATTAATAGGCTTGATTGCTTTTTAAAGAGTTTCCCCGCCCCTGACTGGGAAGAATTTCAAGCTTCGATGTTAATAGAGGTTAGATTTAAAAAAGATATCGACATGCTTAAATACTTACTTCCCCGGCTCCCGTTAGCCCTTAAAGATGGCGGCATTCTTCTTGACTTTCTGGCGGTAAAGAAATATGACTACGTTAGTCTCGCACTACCCTATTGCCCAAGCATGACTGATGCCATACACGTTATATCTCTTAACCTGGCTAAGATCGATACATCCTATGAAGAATTATCAAAATTATTAGGCGTTAACACTGTCATTTCTGCTCTTGCCATTGAGTATGAGGGGACATCCAAGATTAATGATGCCAGAGCGATAGCGCACTCCAAACAAAAGGTTAATACATAATGCCCACAAAAACACAGGAAGAAGCCCTCATAGATCTGAGAGAGGCTTTAGAAACAACATCTGCCACTGAATTTGAATCACTGAGGCAGTCACTTAACTACAACCTTGAATCACCGGGAAGCGAGATTCTCTATGGTCGCGCCTCAGTAGTTAAGAATAGTCATGAATTATTGCCCTACCTTAAAGAAAAAAATACATATTTAGATGCTGATATGGTAGATAATATTCTTAGAATGTTGGTGAGGAAAGAGAAGTTTGCCAATGCGATAACATTCTTCTTTGATCTGAATTTTCCTATTACGGTTGAGCGCCAGCAATCTCTTCTTTTGCGGGCGTGCACAAAGAGTAACAGCATTACAGCTAAGTTAATCATAGATCGCTTTCCAGGATCGGTTGAGGGCGACGAAGTGTTAAAGCAGCTATCTGCAACACCGCAGTCTCTTGATGTTATCTTACCTCTCTACCCTAAGCCTATTATGGAGGACATGGTAAGAAGTGTTGTACTGTCTTATGCAGGAGGATTTACCGAGACATCTTATGAGGTGCTTGCACGGCTTACGGGCAGTCCGAATGACGTTATCTCCACCTTGGTTTCGGAGCCGTACCTCTCAGTTCAAGAGACTGCCCCGCGTAATCAGGTATAAAAAAGGAGCCAACACATTGTGTCAGCTCCCGTTTATTTATCAAGGCCTCTACGGGCTACAGAGTTATCCGCATTCGCAGCTAAGCGACGGATAGCATAAGATGGATAGATAATCCTATCATTGCCAAGGATACATCTTTTAGTGCTTGCCGTCCACCCCGAAGCTCTGTATTATAGTATTGATATGAAAAAAACCAACGACTATTTAATTGTCTTTCTTGTGATTGCCTTTATCGCAGGCATTGCTATGCTTGCTGTGGGTGAGTCTATCTCCCACATTGATAGCGGGCCTCAACATGAAAAGGCAATGAACTATGACGAACTGGGAAAAGTTGTTTCGGGATCGTTTAAGTCTGGCAGTTCAAACTAAGCTTGCCAGGTCTTATGCTTTTCATAGATATGCTCGGGGCCAAAATCAGGCATATTAACGCCCCACTCAATATCAGCTGGAATTTCAACCACCACTAAGTGCGCGCTGGCTTCTGGCTCACCTGCCTTTTCACCTAATTGTTCAACCATTTCCACCAGCAATGGATTAGCACGCTTCTGATCATTCATAGGGGGACCACCAAACCAGTTATCTTTTAGCATCTCTTCGTATTCTTTTAGGTGATCAATGCTGGCTTGATGCCCTTTGTCAACGAGCCAATCGACAGCCGCCTTACTTAAACCAAAGCTCCCTTCCCCTGCATTAATGACCACTTTAACTGTTTCAGTCGACACTTCTTGTTCAGATTCCATGACATATAAGCTGTGCCCTAATGCTTGATAGATGTCTGCGAGCTTACTGGAGACTTCTTCAACTTCGTCAACTTGGTCAGCGTGTAAGACCCCTAAGTGATCCACCAGCAAATCTTCTACCGATGAGAGTATTGCATGGCAATAATTCATCGCTTCGGGGAGATGCCCTATATTAAAGTGTTGGCTTTGATCTTCCTCTGATACCATTTTATTTTCATCTGTCATGATTGAGTCCTTTTGTGTGATTTGTATTATACACATCATACATTTAATAAGTAATTTATGCTATGCTTATTTTTTATTTTGTCACAGCTATTGCCATGAAAGTATTTAAAAGTCCTTTTACAGAAGAACAGATGCGTGCATTGCATTTGATTACGGCTGTCAAAAATAAGTCCGACAGAGCAGTTAGTGACTTATTAGCTAATCACACCTTTGATGCATCGGATATTCACAACGCTTTCAAGCATGCTGTCGACAGGATGGGTAACTACCCCATGATACACGCACTGGTGACCTCTGGTGTCGCGTTAAGCAAGGCGTCACAAAGGGAGTTCATGTTACCTCTGTGCGACAGTCTTTACACCGACTTTGAGTCTGTTCAAATTTATGTAGAGCGATTCCCTCATTCTTTTTCTGGCAAGAATGTAAAGAAGATCCTGCCACTTATTATTCCTATTACGGACGGGTTTTACCAGTCAGACTCCAGAGAGAATGAAGTCCTGTTGTTTTTCTTAAACCGCCTACCTAAAAGTGCAAAAATAAAACCCGGCGAGTGGCTGGATAGATTATCTTTAAATGTATTGCATGATTTAAGCATGGAAGAGATGAGTGTATTCTTATCCCCAGAGAGTATTGATATAGCTATGGAACGCAGCATAAAGAAAGAGATGCTTGTTGCAACTCCTTACGAAAAGAAGATGTCATGGTAACTATGACTATACCCAAAACATTAAATGCCTTTAACGATGCCATTAAGCGTGGCGACATGGATGATTTTGTGTCCATCTTTGAGAAAGAGCTCAATGGCAACCCAGAATTCACGCAAAGTAGACTTGAGGGTTTTTCTTATATCGCCTTAGGGGCGAAAAACTTTGTCGCATTTGATGTTTTGTTCAAGCATTACAGCGGGGACAAGAAAGCATGGTTTAGTAAGTTGTTTGGTGTCATGAAGAATCAAGAGGACTACTTTGTGCTCGAGCACCTACTCAGCAAGGAGGAGCCACTAAGCAGGGAGTTTATGTCTATTCATTTGTATGACACTTTTTCAGAAAAGAGATACACACTATTGTCATATCTCATAAACAGATTTAATTATACCGATCTTACTGGTGATATATTTAATCGTTTATCTACCTACCCTAAAATTACAGGCATGCCCGATCCCCATAAACTTTCTGACATTAAAGCAGTCTTAACGTCTTATACAGGCAGCTTATTAAATAAAAGCAAGCTGAACTTTATATTGGCGGCGGTACCTGATTTAGAATTAAGCTATCATGAGTTAAGTAGACTCCTCCCAGAAAATCAAGCCATCTTGGTGTTTAGTGAGCAAGATCAACAAGAGATAGCTTTATTGAACAGACCCTCTGAGGTGCCTCATGTCAACTGATCCTTTCCGGCTTCTGTCTAATGCTGTTGAAGCTAATGATTTCTATGCCTTTTGCGCCATTTATAATCCACTTGAAAAAGAAAAAGGGATCTCGTTTCACCGGCACAAAGGCTTGTGCTATCAAGCATTACGCTTAGATAGGGTTGATTTTTTTAACCATATTTATACCCGATTCAAAAAGTCTACGGAGCCGACTCCTGATGAACTAATGCATCCTGATTTTAATGAGCTGTTTGAGCCTGCTTTTGAGGAGCTGTTTGAGGGTATATTAAGCGATAGAGATTTAGACTTGCACACCTCATTAGGACATCTTATTGATGCTAACGGCCTTCCTTCTGAGAGCGTCATGGCGAAACAGATCGATCTTGCATGGCATGAAGGCGAACTGGGTATAGCCACCTTTTTAATTAATAAATTTAATATTCCAAAAATAAGTGCTGAAAGCTTCTCTAAGCACGCAATCCGTAAAGACTGGAATTTTGGACTCTATACGATGGAAGGGTTTAAGCGTGTCGTTCAAGATTACAAGGGGTCACCATTAGAATTAAGCAAGTTAACCCGTTTTTTAGTTGCGCTTCCAGAGTTGGAGCTAAATTACCTTGATTTATGCAAGCTACTTTCTAAAGAAGATGCTATCTCTGCTTTTGCAGGAATGGACCATTCTGCATTAAAGTCGCTGACTAAGCCTGAGCGGGGTGCGTATGGACGTTGATAACTTTAAAATATTATCGAGCTTTGTTGAGAAGAATGATACCAAGGGGTTTTGCAAATTCTTTGACTCACGCTTTCAAGCCAGCGCCCTCTCTTACAGCAATCAAATGGGCTTGGCCTACCAATGCTTAGAGTTGGATAGGATTGAAATGTTCAATCATCTTTACAGCCGATTCAGGACGGCAAGTGAGACAGTGCTTAACGACTTATTTAAGGGGTTAGCTGCTGACGGCGATGATAGCCCTGATAACTTTAAGTCTATTGATACCCTCATCAATGCTCACGGACAGCCTTCAGAAAGCCTCATGAAGCGAATGATGACCCGAGTTCGCGGTAGTCGAGATTACAGGCTACTTTCCTTTTTGATTAATAAGTTTGATTCTCCCCTCTTAAGTGCTGAACAGTTTTGCTCCCTGACATCTAACTTTGTTAATGCTAAGCCCCACCCACCTAAAGATATTAGCTTAGTGGTAAGGTCTTATACTGGCTCGCCCTTAACACGTAGATCGATGGATCTCTTTTTAGTGGAGATGCCTCAATTAGAGTTAAGCTATCTTGATTTATGTAAGCTGTTTACTGTTAAGGATACACAGTCCGCTTTTGCAGGGCAAGACAGCACAGCTAAGAACCAGAACACCCGACAAGCAAGAAAGGCAACTTTATGACTGTCAGTAATTATAGGGCGCTTTCTCGTGCAATTGAGCAGGGTGACACTGAAGCTTTTTTCAAGATATTTAATCCCATTAACAGTGCGGGAGACCTGTCTTCTCACCATCAATTAGATTTGTCGCATCAAGCGTTGAAGCTGTATCGATTTGATATTTTTGATCGTCTTTATAGTCGCTACCTTAACTTGACTGAGTTTAGTTTTGACAACCTATTTGAGACGGCCTCATCCAATAATGACAACTTCAGATCTCTTAACCACTTAATAGAGGTAAACGGCACACCTTCAGATGACATTATAAACAAGAAACTGGCCAACGCACGAAAAGAGGGGGATTACGATCTAATCATCTTCATGATTAGTAAGTTTAACTCACCCACTGCAACCGCATCCTTCTTAAATGACATATCTCCTATCGATGGTGTTGCTTGGGCTCAAAATCTATTCCCCCATGAAGAAATTAGGCGAATTATATCCCTATATACAGGATCTCTTCTCAATAAAAGTGATATTGATGGGCTATTAGATGCTCAAAATCAATTAGAATTAAGTTACCTTCACTTGTGTAAGTTACTTCCTCTCGAGTATGTCACCTCTATTTTTATTGAGCAAGACAATGCAATTAAGAATAAGCTCACTCTACCAGTAAAAAAGGCAACTTTATAATGCATGGATATAATGAGCTTGTAAACCTTATTGAACAAGGGTCTCCTCAGGCATTTTTCAATAAAATGACAGATCGCCGTAAAAACGGGCAGACCCTTTCCTTTGACGACATTCAATCTTTATCGAATATATCCTTAAACACTCATAAGTTTAAAATATTTGACCAGTTACGTGACCAAAGCGACTTAGTGGGTGGCGTTTTTTTCTGGGGGTATTTTATTGATTGCGCCAGGAGTGAGAACTTTATCGCTATTGATCACATATTAAGCGTTCGCGATGACCATTCCTCTTCATTTTTAATGGAAATAATGACAAGAATAATTGAAGAGCGACTGGACGCGGCTGGGATCTACTTAATTAATCGTTTTGACAACTCAGAAGTAAGCCAGTTTTTTTTCAACAACTTGCTCTGGACTATTACCATGTCTGAGGATAGGCATGATCTTAAGGTTGCCAAAGAGATCTTCTCCTCTTACTCTGGATCATGCCTGCATAATAAGTTCCCACTGAATAATCATTCTATTAATAAAATCAATAAGATGAAATTAAGCTATGACGCTCTAACTAATTTTATACCTCCAAGCGAAGCCATTACTTCGATCATTGACGAAGAAAGCTTATTTTTAAGGATAAAGCTATTCTCACCACCCTCGATCCACTTTATAAAAACTGTAAAACCAAAAGAGAATGGAGGTTCTTATGGATTATAACTTTAATGACTTATGCAGCCTTGCAAGGGCGGGCGACCTTGAAAACTTCAAAGGGATTATCGCTCATCTTTTTAAATCGGGTGGTGAATTATCGTATCGCAATATGATGGATTTGTCATACCAGCTATTGGACGATCATCAATTCGAGATATTTAGCATATTACATCAGCATCCCTTGATTGAGGATAGCACCCTTGAAAACCTAATTAACCATTGTTTAATGTATGAAGATTTTGAATCCTCTGACTTTTTACTCAACCAGATAAAGTCGCCTCTGACAGATTTATTTGAAGGGCGAAAAATACGCGACGCCTATAACAATAATAAAATAGAAAGCCTTATCTACCTTGTTAATCGCTTTAATAACAAGAAGCATACAATTACTGTTTTTAATAGCTTAACAGATGATGACGACTGGCAACGTGACGCTTATTCACCTCAGGAAGCTCACCATATCCTCTCCTCTTATACGGGCTCACTTCTTGATAAGGAATCCATTTTTTTACTTATCCCGCTACTGCATAGCATTAACTTAAGCTACCTTGAGTTATGCAAGCTTGTATCCCCCAATGAGGCTCAAGAGATCTTCTGCGAGAGAGATGGCTTCATAAAAGATGTATTTATGAAAGGCGACATTGTGGGGGAAGGCTTCGAATCATCCTTAAGGCGTATTGTCCGTGAAATATAAATTTAACGATCTTTCTTACTTGGTCACTGATGGTGATCTTAAGGAATTCCAGAGCGCTATTGATGACATGTTTGCTATTAATGCACGCCTATCTAATAACGATCACCTGTCTCTTTCCTTTTTTATGGTGGCAAATAAGCAGTTTAAAATGCTTGATGCGTACTACAAAAAATATCGTATGAAACCAGAGGAAGCGTACTCACATATGCTGGCTCACCTATCTACTGAAGATGACGGCAAAAAAATGGCTAAGTTTATTGCTCAAGTCGAGGCAGCAATACCGATTAAATCGATAGAAAAAGAAATTAAAAAGTTAGCGGATAGGAATGAGATTGAATTTTTAACCGCATTCATGAATGAACTTGATAGCCCTAAAATAAGCGAAGAAACCCTCAATGCATTAGCTCGAACCAATCTTAGTGATGAAGAAAGAAAAGAGGATGCCTATGAAATGCGCCACAAGGGTGCGTCTGAAGATGAGATAACAAGAAGGAATAGAAGCTGCCAGCAAAAGAAGCTTGTCATCCACGCCTATACCGGCAAACCATTAGACAGGGTCGCTCTTGATTCGTTTAGGAGTGCTTTTGTCGGAATTGGTATGAACTTTGAAAGCGCTTCACTCTTATTTAATTATGATGAATATGTCAATTACTTTAAAGAGTCTGACGATCATTTGTCCGAGTATATGACGCCACCCAATACAGGGAGCTCACGTAATGAGCCGTAACCTTCTTTTAGGAGTCATCAATGGATAGTGTAGAGCTACTCTCTAATCACATTAAGAATGGCGATATTGACGCCTTTAACGAGTTTCTTCTTCCTTTGCTAAAGGGTGGATTTAATTTGTCTCGGCAGCATAGGATGACCTTTTCTTCATTGGCGCTCGAGCATCATCATTTTGAACTGTTTACCTTCCTGAATCAAAAGGAGCCTTTATACAAAGATAGGCACGTTAACTTATCATTAAACAAATTACTTCACGATCGCTTAGACGCTAACGATTATGTGGCGGCTGACTTTTTGTTAGATCAAGAAAAACAAGGCTTTGATGAGATCTACGCAAGCAAGCAGATTGAACTGCAACTTCGAAAGCGTAATATCTGCCCCGCTACTTACCTTATCAATAAGTTTGATCTCCCCTCTTCCACTGCAAAAAGCTTTAATTCGATGCTGATTTCTCTTAGTGAAGTAGGCGATCCTTTTTCACTTGAAGACATTAACTTTGTGATGACTAACTACACGGGTCAATTATTACATGATGAGAAGATTGAACTCTCCCCTTACCTAATTGACCGCTTATCACTTGATTACGAAACGCTAAGCATTATGATGTCAGCTGATAATGTGTCACAGCTTTATAAGGAGTACGACACTACGAATATTAGCAGCGAATATATTAAAGGGGTGCAGAATGGATTATAACGATCTTGAAATGCTGGCAAGTCTTATTGATAGCGGTGATGTCGTTGCTTTTAAAATCCACCTTTCTGAGTCAATTAACTCAATTGTGAAGATGAGACGCTCAGAGAAATTCCACCTTTCTGCTCACGCCATTAGGAAAGAACAGTTTGAGATATTCACTTTTCTCAATAAAAATAATAAAATAAAAAAAGGCAACCCCCTTGTCCCGCTTATTAATGTCTGTCTTAATGAGAAAAAATTCAAATTTGCAGACTTACTTATTGGTCAAATTGAGAAGCCTGCCACCTACGCCTATATGGAGCGTCAGCTTCATGACTCTATAGAACACAATGACGTTGACAGTATTGTGTACCTTATTAATACCTTTAACGATCCACGCCTAACCGCCAAAACGTTCCAGAGCCTTATTGATAATCAAGAATATAATGAGACGGAGTATCCTGTCGAAAAAATAAATGAAGTCATAACCCGCTACACAGGGGACAACTTACATGAACAAGATTTTTCTATGCATATAAGTACCCTTGAGGGGCTTGGAATAGACTATGAAACACTCGGCAAAATAGTTAAGCCAGAGCTTGCTTTGCCACTTTACCAAGAGAATGACAATACCAGGATAAGCTATTTTAAACGGATCCACGATAATCTTTTGAGCCCGTCTTCATGAGGGTCGATCACGAGAGGATGTCCGATCTTACTGTGGACTTAGACGTGTCTCAAGCCGCAAGGAGTGGGGATTTACGGTTGCTAAAGTTTTTTGGTGAAGCGGTATTAAAGCAGCCGAACAATAATGAAATTATTTCCATAGCCGCTGAAATGGGGCACTTAAAACTATTAAGATATTTCCATGAGATAGGCGTCAAGTTTGAGGGTAAGCCAGGCTACAAAGCACTCTCTGAAGCAGTTGATGAGAATAACGATGAGGTGATTGATTTTTTTATCAGTATCGATATTGATGTTAATGAACGTTACCAGCATGACTTAATTGGCAGCCTCTGCAAAGATGACAATATCCAGTCTGCAGTATCGCTTATTAAACATTTTAACTATCAATTTAAAACCGTTTACCTCTTTGAAACGTTAATTGATACAAATAAAGTGTCTTTGTTTACTGATATTCTACCTTTGTACCCTCGAAAAATAACCGAGCCTCATTACCGGGACTTTATCTTAGATCGTTTAGACGTCATTTTAGTGGACTATCAAACACTCAGCTTCTTGTTTGATAGAAAAGAGGTTAATGACGCCTTACTTGAAAGGGATGTCGTTGCCTTAAACAAGAGTAGAGTCCAGCCATGAATAAAGAACAAAAAGCACGGGAATTTGCATCAGATCGACACGGAGCCATTAACCAGGTTAGAAAATATACCGGTGAACCTTATATTACGCACCCGGCTGCTGTCGTTGCTATTTTAAAATCATCACCTCCTTATTCAGTTGAGATGCTCTGTGCTGGCTGGCTACATGACACCATTGAAGATACCGATACGACTTTAACAGAAATTAAAGCCGTCTTTGGCTCTGTCGTTGCCTCCCTGGTTTGGCAGGTATCTGATATTAGTAAGCCCTCTGATGGCAACCGACAAGTTCGCAAAGAAATAGATAGGCAACATCTTGCTAAGGCGTCCCCTACAGGAAAAAGCATTAAGCTGGCTGATATGATTGATAACTTAAACGATATTGTGGGCTTAGATCCTGATTTTGCTAAAGTCTACTTAGTAGAAAAAAGACAACTTTTAGAGGTGCTTGAAGGGGGTGATCCAAATTTGTGGCACCAAGCTGCACAATTACTTGACCAATGTGACATTGATTTGGCAATACCTGCGATAAAGCCAGGCTTAAAGCAGGGTGAATTCAGCCCATCTGCGTTACTTGGGATGAAAATGTGATGACGTATACTAAAGATGAAATAGAACAACCATTTAAACTATTGATGTCTTTTTGCAAGGACGGCCACTTAAATAAGTTCAAGGAACTATCTTCACTTTCTGAGCTGCCCTTTAACACGACTCATGGTCAACTTTATATTGAAGCGATGGCGCATGGGCACGCTGATATTGGTGGGCACATCTCCTCACAGACAAAAACAGTGCCCCGCGCTCTTGTCGCGGGTGGCATATTGGCCGCTTGCCGAGAAAACGATGAGGCCGTCTTTGATTCACTGCTAAAACTAAAGCTCAACTTTAACGAGCAAGAGCAAGCGGCGACCCTCAAAATGGTTGGCTCTGCCCTGCACCTTATGCCGATTGACCTTAAGCGTCTGGCTCATGTTTTTGGCCCCGAGAAAAGCATATCTTTCCTCATGAGTGACAACGCTAATCAGGCTAAATTTTTAGGGATGGATAAAAATAAGGCGCTTAAGCCATGAAACATATCGACTATGCCAGTGTCGCTTTAGCACTTTTAGAGGGTGATGATATTGCATTTAATCAAGCTATAAGTAGCTTAAGCTCACCTTTCAGTGATAAAGATCTATATGAGCTGGGGTATATTTGCGTTGACAAGCAAAATGCTTACGCCTTGCCTGCTCTTTTTAAAGATCGTGATTTACGAATTGGATCGACACATCGACCTTATCTTAATACGAGTGCATCTCGTGGTAATTATGATTTCTTAAGAACGTTAATAAGATTGTCAGAGGCGCCATCAATACAAAGCACTTCCTTTTTAATAGATAATGCAAAATCAAATGGAAATGAACGTCTGTTTTCATTATTGCTGTCAGAACTGGGAAGTAAGGATGATTTTAACCTTCAGCTTCGCGCCCTATTTAACGAAACCAGGGAAAAGAAGTGGGATCTAATCAATGAGACTCTATCTTTCTATCCCGGCAAAGTGGACAATGAATTCATCACCCGTCAAATACAAGAGTGCTTCTATGACATTACGGTAGATGTCAATCAATTAGGACGACTCATCGGACTGGATGTAGCCACCAGCAGATTACTGCACAATGATTCTTTAAATACAGACATGATCAGGATGCTCAATGGAACTATCCAAGTAGATGACGAGTTGACCAGTCTAAATAGAAAAATTTAACACTTTTATGCGCGTAATATTGCGTATATTTAACACTTTTCTGCGGTTAAGCTCATGAAGGCTTAGTAGCTTACGGCGCCACTAACTCAACACTATCGATTTGAATAGCGGGGATAGGATCATAAATATCCACCAGCTCATCATTAATCGTTTCCATCGCACTCAGTGTTGCTTCTTCGGCCGTCTTGGCCTGAACTTCTATTTGTTGCTTTTCTTCATCCAAAATCTGAAAAGTAACTGTATACGTATTCATAACAAAATCCCTTAGGGTGTTCACTTTACCTCAACATTGAGATAAAGTGGTTAGGTTTAGGTGAACATTATCATGTTTACATCAAATTGTCAAGATAAACAAGATTCATATTAAAATCCCTTTTCCCAGCCAATCACCTATAATTGCTTTGGCACTCATCATCAAAATACTTCTGTCCGTTCCTGTGAGTATTTTAGAGAGCTGTTCAACTGCCTCCTCCCCGGTAAGTCCTTCTTTAATGAAATCCAATAAGGCAACGCTCACCACGTTCAATTCCACAAAGGTGACACTGTCACCCTTGTTTCTATAAATAAGCACGTAGAACGGCTGTAAAGGTGTCTCAGTTAAGTCACCTTCTTCTTTAATTTGGTGAACTTCATACTCATAAGTATGCTGCTGTGCTAAAGGTGACAATTGATAGGCGGTGGAGAGGACATCACTATCCGTAAACATCGTTTCTATAAAGCCCTCATCTAAAACACTTAAAGCCAGCTCTACCCACTCATAGTGAGCAAGCTGCCTAATAACAGGCAATTCAAGATCGGGTTTTCTTTCGTTATTTAAGTAGTCTAAAAACTCTTCAGCTATCTTGTGAAATAAAGGCGTCTTATTATGATGAGTCAGCATGAAGCCTCGTATCATCTCATGCCAATAGGTATCACTGACGACTTTCTTTAAGACGGGAAAGCCATTTGCTATAAAGCTTTCTATATTGTTATAAAAGAGCTCTTGATAGATTTTAAGGCGTCTTGGCTCTATTCCATCTGGGCAGTTGATAGTGGGATCGACAATGACCTTCGCAAAGTGTGATTGAACTTGTTTAAACGTTTGGGTTGTCTTTGCCATTGCCTGCCTCTTTATTTTTGAATCACATTGCCGCTACCGGTTTTTACATTGCCTGAAATCTGCTTGCAACGAACACTACCGCTGCCTGTTTTTACATCACCGCGAATATCATCGCACTCCACATCGCCACTACCTGTTTTTACGCTACCTACTGTATTGGCTGTGACGCTGCCGCTGCCCATGCTAATTGAATCGATGCCACCATTAACCACAACATGGATCACGTGCTCCTTAATCTCTTCTTGCACTACGCCATCGATAATCACTTGCCCATTATTAATGGAGACATCATTACCTGTGTAAGTTTTGCCATTAATAGTAATCGTGCCTTTGCTTGAGAAAATATTCATTATCATTCCTTTCTGTATTATGGATTGATTATATAATTAATGAGTGATCATGTCAATGCAGCTATCTTTCGAATGGCATTAATTTCCGCCAGCATCGTCCCCTTTTTGGGGTCGATAAGACCCAGATTGGGGATGTTAAAATCACGCTCCAGAAGCGTCGGCAGAACACCGTGCTGTTGATAGGAATGGCGAAGCAAGTCCCAAACAGGATCGGCGACATCTGCCCCGTGTGTGTCCACGATTAAATCCTCGGCCTCATTGTAGTGACCGGCTATATGGAGATAATTGATCTTACTGCCATCAATTTGGCTGATAAAGTCTTCTGGGGTGTAATTGTGATTAACGCTATTCACGTAAACATTGTTCACATCCAGTAAGATCCCACACTCAGCTTCTGCTATAACGGCGTTGAAGAAGTCAATTTCAGTCATTTCTTGCCCAGGCGCCGCATAATAAGACACATTTTCCATTGATATTTCTTGCTCTAACAATTCTTGTACACGCCGTATGCGCTTAGCGGTGTAATGCACGGCTTCCTCTGTAAAGGGAATAGGCATTAAATCATACAAATGACCTTTATCGCTGCAGTAACTTAAATGTTCACTGTAATGCAGTATATTATATTTCTTGAAGAAGTCTTTTAGATCTAATATAAATTTCTCATCCAGTGGTGCAGGACTGCCAATCGACAATGATAAACCATGGCAAATCATTGTGTACTTATCGGTGATCGCTTTAAACTTTTTACCAATGGTACCGCCCATCTTCATCCAGTTTTCAGGCGCGACCTCTAAAAAGTCAACGTGCTTGCCTTCTGATTGAATCAGCTCGTCAATAAAGTCTCGCTTTAAACTTAAACCTTGTCCAGAAAAATGCACCATTAATACTACCTTGTGTTATTTTATTTAATAGACAATCAAATCATTACTTTATTACATTTTATTAAATTTCGTAAGGCTTAAAACCAATAATTATTCATGGCATAGAGAAAGCTTTCTGTTAACTCAAACCCTGATGCATCTCCAATTAGGGAATCTATCCCACACTTAGGGCACATCGCAGTTAGTTTGCCTTTATGCTCTTCTATCCATTCATCCTCTTTTATTTCAGAGGTTGGGAATACCTGCTGGCAATGAAAGCAGCCACAGCGTGCCGACTTGTCGATTGCCTCTTTATTAAAAAGGGAGGCATCGTGGGCTTCACGTAATATTTGCATTTCTGACGCCATTATTTTCTACCTAAAATCCTAACTAAGCGTAAGAACAAGTTAATAATATCCATGTACAGGGCAGCTGCACTATCAATCGCATTATCAACGGTACGAGGAATGCTGTTGGCTCGTGCCCAGTCATAGCCAATGTAGCCAGAAAATATGACCACCACCACCCAATCTAAAAAGTCATGATGAATGCCTAAAATAAAGACTTCTATCATCTCTACAATAATCACCGCCAGCAAAGCAAAGAGCAACGCTCTACCAATTCCTTTAAAAAAAGTGGGGAAGATTGAACCTAAAATCATCATCACCGCTGTAACGGCGCCCGTTAAGCGGATGGCTTCAGATATAATAGCCTTGTCGTAATCTGCCAACACTAAAGCAATAATCGTCCCGAAAGGGATCACCACCAAATTATAGCCTACAAAACTATAGAATGGTTTACTTGACTTAGTAAATAGCATGATACCTGCTATACAACTGGCAAAATAACCACCATAGAATACCCACGGGTTAATACTTTGCAATGCAGCCACATCAATATTAATCACCATCATCCAGTTGACTAAAAATCCCCAGAATAAGGTTAAACCAATAATGGCGTTATAGGCGTTGGCGGTTAAGTCAGGATTGTCATGCCCTGTCCTGTCAAATACGGTGTTTTCAATCATGGTACGTCCTTTTTAATTTGAGAATATATTACGCTTATATCCTGATTTTGTCAATGTATCATGTATTTAATACAAGTCACACTTCTGTTGTTTTTTTAGGCGTATACTGACAGCCTGTCATCTGTATTTATTAAAAACACGCTATAGGCTGTATATGGGCACTCTTTTTGAACGGTTAGTTAAGCATCATGATTATGTTACTCAGGCAATGCCTTTCATGATCTCTAATGACTTGGATGGTTTACGCCGTTTAACTAATTCACTCCTATCACTTCCTGAACCGCCAGCTCGCCCCGGAGAGGGGGAGGTTGATATGGAAGGTATACATCCCTCTATTATCATGTTTTTAGTGAAGTCAGATAACTATAGAATAATGAACTATTTAACGCAAAGTTTAGGGCTTCCTTTAGATGAGCCGTCACTCTTAATGATGGCGGAATTTGCTATCTTAACTGAAAGCAAAGACACCTTTAACTTTATTGACAGCTTCCCTGTCGATCTTAGTAACGCATCCAAAGAGCGAATCATCTTAAATATGGCGGACTCCTCAGTAGCGCATGGTAGCTCTGATTTTTTAGTATGGGTGCTAAGATCATTTAAAGAGGATTATCTTTATCATAGGGCGTTTAGGGCGGGTATAGTGAACAATGATTACGATATGGCGACTAATGTAATTGCAGCCGCCCCCTCTGCTGTCATCACTGATGATGTTAAAGAGGTCATTAAAGATAATGTAGGCAACTTACACTTAAGTATAGAAACCTTATCTCGCTTAATAGGGAGCTCTGATGCTATTGAGTTGACTGTTCAAAGTGAAAAGCCTTCTTTAATTTCAGGTGGACTTAACTATGGCTAATCAAGAACGGGAACACCTTCTTTTTAATAGAAACTTTTTAAATCAAGCCAAGCCTTTATTACTTAATAATGATTTGAAAGGTTTACGCGAGCTTGCAGATTATTTTCATTCTCAAGAACAATCTATGATTTGGCCTGTCGAGTCTGAGCGGGTTCACCGGCAAGATATTGATCTTCTTTTTTTATCGCCACTGATAAAAGCTAACAATGCCAGAATGATACATTACTCACTTAACGTGTTGAAACTCTCTATCGATCCAAGCAATGTGGGAGCAGCCCTTAACTTAGCCTGCGAGAATAAGTGTCGACGCTCTATTGCCGTTATCCTTGAAACCTGCGACCATCTCTATGACAACAGCTTAAGGATGGCGATGCGTAGTGTGATAGCGGCGAACGATCCTGAGTTTACTGTCTGGTATCTTAAACACCAGAACAATATAGACATGTATCAGATGACCGCGAATACGCCACTGACCAAGCATACCGCCCCGATTCTTTCTAAGGTGCTACCTATAACGCCTTTGGACTGCATTAGCGATGAAAATCTTGCTTATGTTGCGGCAAACGTCCACTTGCTCTCGATAGACTTAAAGGATCTATCTCGCTTGTTAGGCGATAGACGAGCCATGGATGCCATCTTGGATGAACCAGCTCTTCCTCTCTCATCAAAGAAGTCTTGGCTTCATGAGTAAACAAAAAGAATTTCTTTATTTGGCTGATCTTGTTGGCTCTACGGCCGCATTACAAAGAGTTTACCGCTATGACTGCAAATAGAAATAAGCCTTTTGCCTACCTACTCTCCCTTGAAGGATTTAGCAGCGCCGCGCTCCATATGACGCTAAATAATGATGCGCCCGCTGTCATCGATTATTGCGAAAAGCTATTATGCAATGCAAACTTGACTGCATTTAAACCTGGGCCATTAAACTATAAACTGGAAAAAGATTTAATGGAGCTGCTGTTTTCTGCAGCCAGGATGGATTCCGGAGAATTGTTTTGTTACTACCTCTCTTTAGATCCTGATTTAGCGCCTGACGATCATTGCTCTCACTACTTTAATACTGCTTGCAAATCAGGGAATAGTGAAGCGATTGAAGCAATGATTTCAACACCAAGCTTTACCATTGAAGGATCGGATATTTTTGAAAATATTTCTTATGCACTTAACA
>Ga0209707_1000214_pt1 | contig 38174 bp, 37 predicted proteins | sample EN4Hudsemesocosm_FD_184630 | JGI IMG/M metagenome (GOLD analysis project Ga0209707, IMG submission 184630) | Methane-oxidizing microbial communities from mesocosms in the Hudson Canyon - EN4B Hudson Canyon (SPAdes) (version 2) | ecosystem: Environmental > Aquatic > Marine > Cold seeps | place... | reverse complement strand
AAGAATACAACATGAACGTTGATATTACTGACCCTTGGTGCTCAACCGAACAAGCTGAAGATGAATATAACTTGAGCTTAATAGACGAGCCAAAGTTGAACAGTTATGACGCTATTATATTGGCTGTGTCACACAACGAGTATAGAGCAATGGGGGTAGATGAAATTAGAGCTTTAGGTAAAAACAATCATGTTCTTTATGACTTAAAATATATCTTGCCGAAAGGTTCAGTAGATATGCGCCTGTAACTCATTAATAAATTAGAAATTGAACAATGGAATCAACGATGTCACGATATGAAACAGTAAAAGTAGAACTAAAAAACTCGCCAAAAACTTGGCTTATTACCGGTGTGGCTGGTTTTATTGGTTCTAATTTATTGGAAACGTTATTATTGCTTGATCAAAAGGTAATTGGTTTAGATAATTTTGCAACCGGTCACCAACATAATTTGGACGAAGTTGAATCAGAAGTAACAGCGGAACAATGGACTAACTTTAACTTTTTAAATGGTGATATTCGAAACTTTGAAGATTGCCAAAAAGCGTTGAGTTTAAATAATGTAAACATAGACTATGTATTGCACCAGGCTGCACTTGGTTCAGTGCCGCGTTCAATTGCCGATCCTATATTAACGAACTCTGCTAATATCACCGGGTTTGTAAATATGTTAACTGCTGCAAAAGATGCAAAGGTTAAAACGTTTGTTTATGCGGCGTCTAGTTCAACATATGGCGATCATCCAGCTTTACCTAAAGTTGAAGAGAATATTGGTAAACCGCTGTCTCCGTATGCCGTAACTAAGTACGTTAATGAACTCTATGCTGATGTATTTCATAAAACCTATGGATTAAACTCTACAGGGCTACGTTATTTTAATGTTTTTGGGAAACGTCAGGAGCCAGAAGGAGCCTACGCTGCTGTAATTCCAAAATGGACTGCTGCAATGATAGATAATCAAGACTTGTTTATTAATGGTGATGGTGAAACCAGTCGTGACTTTTGTTTTGTTGAAAATGCCGTACAGGCTAACATCTTGGCTGCTACGGCAAGTGACGCGGGTAAAAACCAAGTTTATAATGTCGCTCTTGGCGATAGAACCACATTGAATGAATTGTTTTCAAGCTTAGCATCAGCTCTTAATAGCAATGATGTTAAATACACTAAAGATTCAATATATCGCGAATTTAGAGCTGGAGACGTTCGTCATTCACAAGCCGATATTTCAAAAGCGAAAGAGTTACTTGGCTACCAACCCGAGTTTCGAATTCAACAAGGTATAAATAAAGCCATGCCTTGGTATATTAAATTTTTGACAAAGTAGCCTAATTCATCTAGTATGCTGCGCTCATAATAAAGCATTTATTCTAATATATACGTAATAAATGCTTTTATGTTCCTTTATACGAATGTAACGGACGGCTTTATTGTTTAATTTTGCTTACTAATCATTTGATAATCGAACGAGTTGTTATTAAATTATTAGAAGTTAAATAAATGAAGTTTTCTCTTGTCAAAAGTACACTTTCTGTATTTCTTTTTGCTGCTGCTTTTAATGCTGCTTCGGCTGAAATAAGCCAAGCCCAGATTGAACAATTTAAGCAACTTCCTCCAAGCCAACAACAAGCGTTGGCAAAAAGTATGGGTGTTGACCTTTCAAGTTTAGATGCGTTAACAAACGCTTCAAATAATCAAGAACCGTCCCCTTCACTCAATGATTTAGTGCCAGCACGTGCACCCACAATAGAGTTAAATGCTTTAGATGAAAGTCTTGAATCAGTAAGCTCTGAAAATATAAATGCTTCTAAAGCACAAGAAAATGAAGAACAAGAACTTCAATTTACGGCAAAAATACAACCTCAAAAATTAAAGCCTTTTGGCTATAGTTTGTTTGCTGGCGAGCCGACAACATTTGCTCCGGTATCAGATGTACCTATTCCATCTAATTATATATTAGGCCCTGGTGATACGTTATCAATTCAACTTTATGGTAAAGAAACTGTAAGCCTGAACTTAGCACTGAATCGTCAAGGCAATATAGATATCCCAAAGCTAGGGCCAATAAATGTTGCAGGTCAAAGCTTTAGTGAAGCTAAAAATTTAATTAATAATATTATTAAAGAACGAAAAATTGGCGTGAAAAGCAGTATCTCAATGGGAGAGCTACGTTCTATTCGTGTGTTTGTACTTGGTGAAGCATACCGTGCAGCCTCATACACATTAAGTTCTCTATCAACTGTTACACAGGCCTTATATGCGGCAGGTGGCGTGAATAGCATAGGTTCATTGCGTAATATTCAAGTGAAACGTCGTGGTAACGTTATTGCTGAATTAGACTTATACCAATTGCTTTTGCAAGGTGACACGTCTGGCGATATTAATTTAATGGCTGGTGATGTGGTTTTTGTACCAACCGTTGGAAAAACCGTTGGTGTAGCAGGGGAAGTGAATCGCCCAGCAATTTATGAACTGAAAAATGAACAAACCATAAACGATGCTATTAAACTTGCTGGCGGCATAACCGCTTCTGCTTATGAAAAAATAGGTAAAATATCACGTATTAATGATAATGGCTTACGCTCTGTTATAAGCATCAATTTACACGCGGATAAAAATCAGCATATTAGAAATGGTGACACGCTTGAGGTAAGTTCAGTGCTTTCTACACTCGAAAGCAGTGTTACTGTTAAAGGGCATGTAGAACGTCCAGGTATTTACGGTTGGCATAAAGGTATAAAGCTGAGTGATATTCTTCGCAATATAAGAGACTTTAAATCACAGCCTGATCTTGAATATATTTTGATTACACGTAAAAACCCAAAAACAGGTGAGTTGACCAATCACAGTGTAAATTATGCAAATTATATAAAGCATAACGCTGTAGAGTCAGACTTTGCATTGAATACTGACGATACTGTTTATGTGTTTAACAAGAGTACCAATAGAAGTGATAGCCTAAAACCGCTATTAGATGTGCTGAAAGCACAAGCGCAACTTAATCAATTTGCAAATATTGTTAGTGTTCATGGTGCTGTGCGCAACCCGGGTGCTTATCCTCTTACGGTTAATGGCACAGTGGGGGATTTATTAAATGCAGGTATGGGGTACACCGAGAATTCAGAAATAACTTTCGCTTTACTAGCCAGAAAAAATGAGCAGCTAAATACTCGCGTGTTTTATATTGATCTAACTAAACAATCAGCTAGAGCAATGGAGTTATCACCACTTGACCGATTATTCTTATTTCAAAGAGAACAATCACGAGAGCTACTGCTAAAAGAACTTGTTGCAGAACTTCACCAACAGGCAGATAAGACTATTGCGCAAAACGTGGTAAGCATTTCAGGTGACGTGCATTTCCCAGGGCAATACCCGTACGTAACGAATATGACAAGTCGAGAGTTGGTTAATTTAGCTGGTGGATTGAAAGAGTCAAGCTATTTAGTCAATGCTGACTTAGTACGTTTTTCTCACGATGGTGTAAAAACTGCTAAAGTCACCCATCAAAATATTAACTTATCAACCGACTTTTTACTTAAGTCACTTGATACCTTACATGTTAAACGCATTCCAGACTGGCAAGAAAAACGCTCAATTAAACTCGCTGGTGAAGTGGTGTTTCCAGGTACTTATGTGTTGCAAAAAGGTGAAACCTTACGTAGCGTTATTTTGCGTGCGGGCGGCCTAACATCAGAAGCTGATGCAAAAGCTGCTATTTTTACTCGTGAAGCATTAAAGCGACAAGAAGCAGAGAAAATTGCACACCTGCAAGAGCAACTAGCCAGTGAAACCGCGCAAATTAGCTTAACAGATGACGATAAAAATAACGGCGCAAAGTTAGCAGAGTCGAACAACTTATTAAATAAATTAAATGTCGCTGAAGCTGTGGGGCGTTTAGTTATTGACTTACCTCACTTGCTTGAAAATGACAACTCGAATGATATTCGCTTAGATAATGGCGATGCGCTTTACATTCCTAAAAGTCCAGAGTCTATTAGCGTAATAGGTGAGGTACAATATGCGACTTCATATTTATATAAATCGAATTTAGATCTAAATGACTATATCGAACGCTCAGGTGGCTTAAAAACACGCGCCGACCAAGAGCGTATTTATATCATAAAGGCTGATGGCTCTGTTCGCTTGGCTAGCAACCACAATTGGTTTTCAAACCAAGATGAGATGTTAGCGACAGGTGATACTATAGTCATCCCATTAGATTTAGAATATAAAGACGGCTTAACGCTTTGGTCTGCGGTAACGCAAATTATATATAACTCAGCGGTAGCTGTTGCTGCAATTGGTAATTTGTAAACTGCAGCGCTAAAAGTGTTTAGCTTGAAAGGCATACGATAAAACATGAAACAGCTATTAATTAGTAGTGAATGGTTGTTATAATACTAACGCTTTAAGCCTAATAGATAATTGTGGATTTAACTCTCGATTGTTAAAATGAAAAATAATATTAATGTGAGTGATTGTGGAAAGTACTAAATTACGGGGAAAAGCCTCTCCTGAAGTATTAGCAATGAATGTAAAAGCGGCTTATCAAAATTCTGAAAATGATGACGAAATTGACTTAGCAGAACTATGGTTCGCCATATGGGCAGGTAAAAAATTAATTGTCACCATTATTTTTATATTTGCCGTTTCATCAATTATATACGCGATTAACCAATCAAATATTTATAAAGCTTCTACATTGTTAGCGCCTGCAGGTGAACAAGGTGGTGCCGGTGGCTTAGCTAAAATGGCTGGTCAATTTGGTGGCTTAGCTAGCTTGGCGGGTATTAATTTAGGTGGCGGCGGTACCGATAAAACTGGCCTAGCGCTTGAAGTACTTAAATCTCGCCTTTTTATTGAAAACTTCATTACTAAATACCAGTTATTAGTGCCATTAATGGCAGCCAAAAATTGGGATATCAATACCAATACCTTGGTGTTAGACGAAGAGCTTTATGATGCCCAAAGCAAAACATGGTTGAGAAAAGTGAAAGCGCCAAAGACGCCTGAACCGTCACCGTGGGAGTCATTCAAGGTATTTACTGAGCTTTTATCTGTATCAGCGGACAAAGAAACTGGAATGATTACCTTATCAATTGAGCATTACTCACCTGAAGTTGCTAAGCAATGGCTACTTTGGTTAGTGGCTGAAATTAATAATACGATGCGTGAACAAGACAAATCTGAAGCACAACGCAGTATCGACTTTTTAAGTGAAAAGTTACAAGAAACACAATTAGCTGATATGCAAACGGTATTTTATCAGTTGATAGAAGAACAAACTAAAACCATTATGTTGGCAGAAGTTTCACAAGAATATGTATTAAAAACAATTGATCCCGCTAATGCGCCAGACGATAAAGCAAAACCTAAGCGCGCTCTTATCGTCGTGCTTGGCACTATGCTTGGCGGCATATTATCGGTATTAATAGTTTTGGTTCGTTATTTTACTAACAATGGCAACTCATCTAAAGTATCTGCATTGAACGAAACTAAGAGTAAATAGGAGATTAATTAGGATGATTATTGCTGCCTTTACTGCTTTTTTAAGTGCTTTTATGGCAATTAAAATATTTAAACCGTTGGCTATTGATGTAGGGTTAGTTGATAAGCCTGATGCACGTAAACATCATGAAGGTCAAATACCGCTTATTGGTGGTATCTCAATTTTTGCTGCAGTACTAGCGGCGAGTTTACTTTGGTTACCCAATACGATAGAGCTACGTATGTACCTAATAGCATCAGCGATGATGGTATTTATTGGTGCGCTTGATGATAAATATGATCTTAAAGTTCGTATTCGTATCATTGGACAAATTATAATTGCTAGCTTAATGATTTATGGTGTTGGCGGTTATATTTCGAACTTAGGTGATTTGTTTGGCTTTGGTAATGTGAACTTAGGGCCTTTTGGTATCGTTTTTACTTATGTGGCTATTATTGTTGTAATTAATGCTTACAACATGGTTGATGGTATCGACGGGCTAATAGGTAGCTTAAGTTTAAATACTTTTACTGCAATTGCAGTATTATTTTTAATGAGTGGTAATCATAATTACCTGAGTTATCCGCTTATACTAGCAACCGCTACGTTACCTTACTTAATGTATAACCTTGGCTTTCTCAAAAACTATACGAAAAAAATATTTATGGGCGATGCTGGCAGCATGTTTATTGGTTTAAGCGTTATTTGGCTACTTTCAATGGGAACGCAAGGTGAAAATTCGTCCTTTAGACCTGTCACTGCTTTGTGGATATGTGCAATACCGTTGATGGATATGTTAGCAATCGTAATACGTCGCTATCGCAAAGGTAAATCACCATTTAAACCAGATAGAGATCATTTACACCATATTTTGCAACGCGCAGGCTTAAGCTCAAGACAAACATTAATGGCTATTACTGTGTTTTCGGTTTTAATGTCTGTTCTTGGACTGTTAGGTGAATATTTTCAGGTTCCAGAAAGTATATCGTTAGTATTCTTTGTATTGTTTTTTATGCTTTATAACCGATATGCTCGCCATTTTAGCTGGAAATACGTTGAAGATGCGAGTTAGCATGATCATATGAAAGCAGTTATTTGGCGTTTGTAGTATTTCTCTTAATTTTAAAAGTTAATAAGATCGTTAGGAAATTTATCCGGTGAATGTAGCTCTAATTACAGCAAGAGGCGGCTCTAAGGGATTGCCCCGTAAAAATGTACTACCATTATGCGGTAAACCGTTAATCGCTTGGACAATTGAGGCTGCAATAGGCTCTCAAAATATTGAATGTATATATGTTTCAACTGAAGATGAAGAAATCGCATCTATAAGTAAGGAGTATGGAGCTAAAGTTATTTCTAGGCCTGCGTCTTTAGCTGAAGATTCAACTTCAAGTGAAGCAGTGATTGAGCACGCTATTAAGTACCTTTCAAATAAAGGTGTTGCTGTGATAAATATATGTTTGCTTCAGCCAACATCTCCTTTGAGAAACTCTGGAGAGATAGATGAAGCCTTTGAGCTCTATAGCGATGTTAATGCTAAATGTGTAATTAGCGTTTTTGAACCTAAACATACCCCCGCGAAAGCATATAAACTCAATGTGAATGGTTCAATATCAGGCCTTTTGCATGATGATGCCCCATACCGTAGGCGTCAAGACTTACCTGTGACATTCCAACCCAATGGAGCGATATATTTATTTAGCTCAATAGATTTTCTACTCAACTCTAAAATACCAAGAGAACTAATTTTTCCATTAGTGATGTCAGAGTTAAAATCAGTCGATATCGATACACATGAAGACCTAAAAAAAGTTGAATCAATTATTAAGAGTAAAAACTATGTCTAATCCTTTATTTGAAATATCAGGCCGAAAAGTCGGTTTAGATTATGCGCCTCTTGTCATAGCTGAAATTGGCATTAATCATGAGGGGTCTTTGAAAACAGCGCTCGAAATGGTTGACGCTGCAATTGAAGGCGGCGCAGAAGTTATAAAACATCAAACTCATGTAGTAGCTGATGAAATGAGTGAAGAAGCTAAAAGCGTGATACCTGGAAACGCAGATGTTTCAATTTATGAAATTATGGATCGCTGTTCTCTAAATGAAGAAGACGAAATTAAATTAAAAGAATATATTGAGTCTAAAGGTGCTATTTTTATTAGTACGCCATTTTCAAGGGCTGCTGCATTGCGATTAGAACGAATGGGGGTTAAAGCTTATAAAATAGGCTCAGGAGAATGTAATAATTATCCACTTTTAGAACTAATTGCTAGTTATGGAAAACCCGTTATTTTGAGTACTGGCATGAATGATATCCCTTCTATTCGAAAATCGGTAAACATATTTAAAAAATATAGTACACCTATTTGTTTACTGCACACTACTAATTTATATCCTACACCTGATAACCTAATTCGTATAGGCGCCATGGAAGAGATGCAGCGTGAATTTCCCGATGTTGTTGTAGGCCTATCAGATCACAGTATTGACAACTTAGCATGTTTGGGCGCGGTCGCGGCTGGCGCATCAGTGTTAGAACGCCACTTTACCGATAGTAAATCTAGACAAGGTCCTGATATTTGTTGCTCAATGGATGCCGAAGAGTGCGCTGAGTTGATTTATCAATCTAAGCGGATGGCAAAAATGCGCGGCGGCTCTAAAGGTGCAGTAAAAGAAGAGCAGATAACAATCGATTTTGCATATGCTAGTGTTGTGACTATTGCTGCAATTGAAGTCGGAGAAAAGTTCACTAAGGAAAATCTTTGGGTCAAACGACCTGGAACAGGAGACTTTTTAGCGGACGATTATGACAGTTTACTTGGGAAATCAGCTACTGTATTTATTGATAGTGGTATTCAGTTAAAAAAAGAGTATGTAAAATAACATGTTAAAGAAAGTATTGTTTTTAACTGGCACAAGAGCTGATTTTGGTAAGTTGAAAAGCTTGATTCAGAAAGTCGACGACTCAAATAATATTGAACCATATATATTTGTCACCGGTATGCATATGCTTTCTACATACGGTATGACCTCAATTGAAGTTGAGAAATCAGGCTTTAAATCTATCTATAAATTTATCAATCAAAATTCTCATGATTCTATGGATATAGTATTATCTAAAACAATCCATGGACTATCTGATTATATTAAAGAAACGAAGCCTGACATGATTATTGTACATGGTGATCGTGTTGAAGCACTAGCTGGAGCGATTGTGGGATCTTTAAATAATATATTAGTCACGCATATTGAAGGTGGCGAAGTATCTGGAACTATTGATGAATTAATTCGTCATTCAGTCTCAAAGATGTCACATTTGCATTTTGTCTCAAATAAAATGGCTAAACAAAGGTTGTTACAATTAGGGGAGTCAGATCGAAGCATTTATATAATAGGTTCTCCAGATTTGGATATTATGACTTCTTCCAGTCTTCCCTCCTTAAGTGAAGCCAAAGAGAGGTATGATATTGGCTTTGATGAATATGCTGTTTTTATGTTTCACCCAGTAACAACTGATGTAGCTAATTTACCTGAAAAAATAAAAATATGTGTAGATGCTTTAATTGAAAGCGAAATAAATTATATTATTATATATCCTAATAATGACGATGGTTCAGAAATTATAATTAGTGAAATTCAAAGACTGCGTGAATCTAAAAATTTTAAGATCTTCCCAAGCATAAGGTTTGAGCATTTTTTAACTCTATTAAAAAATTCTCAACTTATGATTGGAAATTCAAGTGCAGGTGTTAGAGAGATGCCTTTTTATGGATTACCTTCAATAAATATCGGTAATAGACAAGATAATAGGGCTAAGGCAAGTTCAATTATAAATGTGGAAGAAGAAAAGGCTGCAATAGTTAATGCAATTCAAACTGCTTTAGTGACTAAATGTAATATCGAAAAAGAATTTGGTAGTGGAAACAGTGCAGATTTATTTATTAAAGAATTGAGTAACAAGTCTATTTGGGAAACTTCTTGTCAAAAAAACTTTGTTGATAGCTAATTTCTCTTGTTTAGTTTGTACGATAAATACATATTTATAATTTATTTTTATATTCCATTTAAATGGGATAATTAGTTTTAAGGTAATATTTTCATGTTAAATAACAAAGTTGTTTTGATCACGGGCGGTACCGGATCTTTTGGTAAGAAATTCATTGAGACTATCCTAGATAGATATCCGGACGTTAAAAAGATAGTTATTTATTCACGCGATGAATTAAAACAATCGGTTATTAAGCAAAAATATCCAGTATATGATTTCCCACAATTACGTTTCTTTATCGGAGATGTACGCGATAAAGATCGTATTACTCAAGCTTGTGAGGGGGTTGATGTAATCATACATGCCGCAGCTATCAAGCAAGTCGACACTGCTGAATATAACCCTACAGAGTGTATCCGTACTAATATTGATGGTGCTGAGAATGTGATCCATGCAGCACTTGCATGCGGCGTAAAAGACGTTGTTGCTTTGTCTACAGATAAAGCGTGCGCGCCTATTAATTTGTATGGTGCAACTAAGCTTGCTTCTGATAAGTTATTTACTGCAGCCAATAATATTCGTGGCTCAAAAGACATTAAATTCAGTGTTGTTCGTTACGGCAATGTTATGGGCTCTCGCGGCTCAGTGATTCCATTCTTTATTGAAAAGAAAAAAGAAGGTTTATTACCAATTACTCATAATGAGATGACACGCTTTAACATTTCATTGCAAGATGGCGTTAATATGGTTATGTATGCCATTGAAAATCATATTGGTGGTGAGATTTTTGTTCCTAAAATTCCTTCATACACAATTACTGATATTGCTAAAGCGATAGCACCAGAATGTGAAACTAGAGATGTGGGTATTCGCCCAGGTGAAAAGTTGCACGAAGAAATGATCACTGACAGTGACTCTTTAAATACGATTGATTTAGGTCAGTATTATGCAATTCTACCTTCAGTTTCATTTACTTACACTGAAGAAGATTTCATCGCACACCATAAAGCAGTAAAAGTACCTTTTGGTTTTAAATATAACTCAGGCACTAACACTGAGTGGGAAACTGTTAAGTCACTTCGGAACTTAATTGTTGAACACGTAGATCCTAATTTTTCCGTTTAAACGATTAGTAAAGACATGAATATGATCCCTTATGGTAAGCAAGAAATAACACAACAGGATATTAATGCCGTTGTTGATGTTTTAACGTCTGACTTTTTGACGCAAGGCCCAAAGGTTCCCTTGTTTGAAAAGTCCATTAAAAATGCCGTTAATGCTGAATATGCATTAGCTGTAAATTCGGCTACATCTGCATTGCACATTGCTTGTTTAGCATTAGGGGTTGGTAAAGGTGATGTTGTTTGGACTACACCTATAACATTTGTTGCTTCTGCTAATTGTGCCTTGTATTGTGGTGCGGATGTCGACTTTGTTGATGTTGACGTGAAAACGTACAATTTAAGCGCGGTTGAATTAGAAAAGAAATTACTTAATGCAAAACAGAATGACTTACCTTTACCTAAAGTTGTAATACCTGTTCATTTATGTGGTCAGCCATGTGAAATGGATAAAATCTATGCGTTAAGCATTGAGTATGGTTTTGCCATTATAGAAGATGCATCTCATGCCATCGGTGGAAAATATAAAGATCGTCCTATAGGCAATTGCGAATACAGTGATATTACCGTGTTTAGTTTCCACCCAGTTAAAATTGTAACAACGGCGGAAGGTGGTGTGGCGACAACAAATAGTAAAGCATTAGCGAGTAAATTAGAGCTACTTCGAAGCCACGGTATCACTAGAGATGATTCATTAATGAAAAATGAAAGTCATGGTGGTTGGTATTACGAACAAATAGATCTGGGTTTTAATTATCGTATGACAGAAATGCAAGCAGCACTTGGCGTAAGTCAAATGTCACGCTTACATGAGTTTGTTGCTAAGCGAAATGAGTTAGCAGCACGGTATGATGAATTGTTAAAAGATTTACCGTTAGTCACTCCTGAACAAATTGAAGACTCTTATTCTGGACGTCACTTATATGTTATTCGTTTAAAGTTAGATGAAATATCTCTATCTCATAAAGAAGTATTTGTCCAGCTTAGAGAAAAAGGTGTCGGTGTTAATTTACATTATATCCCTGTTCACACTCAGCCTTATTATAAAGAATTGGGCTTTGAGTTAGTTTCGTTTTTAGAGTCTGAGAAATACTATCAAGAAGCAATAAGTATTCCGTTATTTCATACAATGACTCACAAACAACAAGATAAAGTCATAACAATCCTTACTGAAGTATTGGTTTAAAGCTTATGAGTATTGCAATCATTCCTGCTCGCGGTGGAAGTAAACGAATTCCAAGAAAAAATATCAAAGAGTTTCATGGGAAGCCTATGATTGCTTATTCTATTGAGGCGGCTAAAAAATCTGGGTGTTTTGAGCGAATTATTGTATCAACCGACGACCAAGAAATAGCTGATACAGCGCTAAAATATGGTGCTGAAGTTCCTTTCTTGAGGCCAGCGGCTATTGCAGATGATTATGCAACAACATTGGATGTGATAGAGCACGCGATTCAATATCTAGTTAAACATAATATTGCCCCTGAGTTTATTTGCTGTATATATGCTACAGCCCCTTTTATTCTTGATGATGATTTACGTAAAGGGTTAGCTTTAATACGTGCACAGAAAGTAGAGTACGCATTTAGTGCAACCTCATTTCCATTTCCAATTCAAAGAGCAATAAGGCTAACTGAGGATGGCGGTGTTAAAATGTTTTCTGAACAGTGTGCAGATACAAGATCGCAAGATTTAGTTGAAGCTTATCACGATGCAGGGCAATTTTACTGGGGCAAAACCAGTGCGTTTATAGCGAGAAAAGCTATTTTCGCCGAACACTCCAAGGTTGTGGTACTACCGAGAAAGCGTGTGCAAGATATTGACACTGTCGAAGATTGGGAGCTAGCCGAAGCTCTTTTTGCGGTATTATAGAAAAGTATGAATATTGTAATTCGAACAGACTCCTCTGTGCATATAGGTTCTGGGCATGTTATGCGTGATCTCGTTCTCGCTAAAGAGCTATTACGTTTAGGGCATAATATTAGTTTTGCAAGTCGACCTCAAGATGGTGACTCTATTGATTATATCAAACAACAAGGGTTTTCTGTTCATGAGCTTGCTTGCCCTGATGAATGGTTAACGCCTAAATCAAGTTCTGATTACTCAGCATGGTTGCAAGTGTCAATTAAATCTGATATAGAACAGTTCTGTGCAGTTATCCAGTCAGCTGATTTAGTTATTGTAGACCATTATGCCTTAGGTGCTGAGTGGCAAGAAGAAATAAAGAGTCACTATAATTGTAAGATAGTCGCTATCGACGACCTTGTAAGGGAGCACAGGGCGGATATTGTCATCGATCAAACGTTACTGCGGACACCGGAAGAATATGTGCAACACAATAATCATGGTATTAATTTAACAGGTAGCGAATATGCGTTAATTCATCCCAAGTTTACGACAAAGCGGGAGTTCGCCCTAGAAAAAAATGCATCCCCAAGTACCATAAAGATTTTAATATCAATGGGTGGTATTGATAAAAATAATAGTACTTTAGAGGTTCTTAAAACACTCGTATTATTGGAGTCTAATAAACCGCAGGTTACAGTTTTGCTTAGTGGTAAATCACCAAGTTACAAAGACGTCAAACAATTTTGTGTACAACACTCTAATTGGATTAACCATATTGATTTTTCTGATAATATGGCTGAAATTCTATTAGAGCATGCGATAGCAATAGGTGCGCCGGGTACAACTGCTTGCGAGCGAGCTTGTCTTGGTGTTCCTAGCATAATTATTCCTTTAGCCGATAACCAAAGAACAATAGCAACTAACTTGTTAAAAACTGATTCAGCTATTTTAGTTGAGCCAGAACAAATCAAAGATCAATTGATTAATGCATATAATTCACTTGTTTTAAATTGGTCAAAGTATCATCGTAATAGCCTTCAGTTGTGTGATGGATTGGGGGTTAAACGAGTAGGCCGATATATTGATAACTTGTTGCTCGCTAAAACAAACAAAATCACGCTTAGACCTGCATCTGCAGCAGATATTGAACAAGTGTTTTATTGGCAATCCCAACCAGAAACCCGTAAATATGCATTAACTCGCGAAAAAATCACATGGGATGAACATAAAGTATGGATGCAAAGAAAGCTCGAATCTGCACAAGATTATTTTTATATTATCGAAGCTGAAATTCCTCAAGAGTCTGTTGGTGTTATTCGGTTGGATCGGATGAAAAATGCGGAATATTTAGTGTCTATTTTTATCTCTCCAGAATATTTTGGGCAGGGTATCGCTAAGAGTACACTTTGCTTTATTGATGGTATTCATCAGCATGTAACATTGCATGCAACTGTGATGGAAAATAATACGGCATCACAGCGATTGTTTATAGCTGCAAACTATAAACGCACTTCTAAAGATAAATTTATTCGTTTACCTATTATTTGAGATAACAATGAAACCTTTTATAACTATTGATGGGCGAAAGATCGGTCCAGAATTTCCTCCTTACATTATTGCTGAATTATCAGCTAATCATAATGGTGATATTAATCGAGCTTATAGAATAATGGAAGCCGCAAAAGAGGCTGGTGCTGATGCAATTAAACTTCAGACATATACGCATGATACTATTACTATGGATTGCGATACTGAAGACTTTCAGATTAAAGGTGGGCTGTGGGACGGTCAGTCATTGTATGAGCTGTATAAAGGAGCTCATATGCCATGGAAGTGGCATAAACCTTTATTTGCCAAAGCAAAAGAATTAGGAATTACAATTTTCAGTTCACCTTTCGATTTTACTGCGATTGATTTACTTGAAGAACTTGAAGCCCCTGCTTATAAAATTGCTTCTTTTGAACTAGTTGATTTGCCACTAATAGCTGCAGTAGCCAAAACAGGCAAGCCAATGATAATGTCTACGGGCATGGCCAATGAAACTGAAATTAAAGAAGCGGTCGACACGGCCAGAGAAAACGGTTGTATCGAGTTACTCGTTTTACATTGTGTAAGTGGATATCCTGCGCCAGCAGAACAATATAATTTGCGCACAATAGCCAATATTTCAAACAAATTTAATGTTCTTTCAGGGTTATCTGATCATACCATTGATAATGCCACAGCAGTTGCTTCTGTTGTATTAGGAGCATGTCTAATTGAAAAGCATGTTACGTTGGATCGCAATGGTGGAGGAGCGGACGATAGCTTCTCTCTTGAACCTATTGAATTGGCACAATTGTGCAAGGACGCCAAAACTGCTTGGGCAGCTTTAGGAAAGGTGAACTATGAAAGAACTGAAGCTGAAAAAGGGAATGTTAAATTTCGTAGATCTTTGTATGCAGTAGAAAACATTAAATCGGGTGATTTATTAACTGCAGTTAATATACGAAGTATCAGACCTGGTTTTGGGATTGAACCAAAGTATTATTTTGATATTTTGGGAAAGAAAGCAAAACAAAATATAGCTAAAGGCACAGCTTTACAGTTTCAGTTGTTTGAGGAATAAGAAGTTGAAATATTGCACAAAGTGTTTAACTACAAACTTAAGACCTAATTCCTCATTTAATGATGGAATATGTATTGCTTGTGATTATTCTGAATCCGATTTGAAAAGTGATTCAGGTTTAAAGTTAAAAATACTGCAAGATAAAATTCAAAAAAGTAGGATAAAGCAAAAAAACAAAGAAGCATATGACTGTATTGTTGGGGTTAGTGGAGGAAAAGATAGCACCCGGCAGGCTCATTGGGTACGGGATCGTTTAGGCTTACGACCACTTTTGGTATGTTGTGCATATCCTCCTAAACAAATGTCTGAAATTGGAGCTAAAAATCTTTCAAATTTAATTGAAATGGGCTTTGATATTATTGCCGCAACACCTGCACCTCAAACGGCAGCTGGACTTGCATTAGAATCTTTTAAGCAATTTGGTAATGTGTGTAAATCAACGGAGATGTCTCTGTTTTCTACAGTACCTAGATTAGCTATTGAGTTAGGTGTTAATACTATTTTCTGGGGGGAAAACCCTGCTTTACAAGTAGGAGACTCTGCAGTTGAAGGTTTTGATGAGTTCGATGGTAATAACTTGCGTCGTTTAAATACATTAACCGCAGGTGGCGTTAGTTGGTTAAAACAGGCTGTTCGGTCTCCGTATTTGTCAGATCATTATTTGTACCCAAGCGAAATTGAATTTGAAAAGAAAAAAATTAATATTTTTTATCTAGGTGCGGCTTGGGATGATTGGAGTAATGACGATAATTCTATTTATGCCTCATTACAAGGGTTAACGCTTCGGCCTGGTGAAGAGTTAGATACTGGCGATTTATCTAATGCCTCTATGTTAGATGAGGAATTTACTAATATTAACATGATGTTAAAATACTTTAAGTTCGGATTTGGTAGGGCAACTGATAGTGTCAATGAACATATACGCTTGGGTGTAATATCAAGAGATGAAGCTATAACTATCGTCGAAAAATATGATGGCCTTTGCTCTGATAATATAATAAGTAGTTATTCAAATTATGTCGGTATTTCAGTGTCAACATTTTGGGATATAGCCAATAAATGGGTTAATAAAGATATTTTTAAAATTCAATGTGGTGTTCGGCCTGTTAAAAAATTTACTGTCGGAGTAGATTATGAAAGTTGATATACTCGATATCGGTAGTGGAAATATTTCTTCGATAAAAAACTGGATTGAAAAGGCTAACGTTCCAACGAGAATTGTAAATAGCGCCCAGAATATAAAGTCTGATTTACTTATTTTACCTGGTGTAGGCTCTGCAGGTTCGTATATGGCTCGTCTTATAGATGGTAATTATGATGTAGCTATTAGAGAGCACTTAGCTAATGGCGGCCGTCTTCTTGGTATTTGTCTTGGATTTCAAATTATGACCAAATATTCTGAAGAAGATGGTGGTGTTAGTTGCTTGGGGTTAATAAATGGGCACGTTGAACGTATAGGTACTGAAATATCTCATAATGGCTGGGAGCCTTTAAGATTTCGAAATGATGATATGAACGAACAGCTATTTCATAATCAATATAAATTGACAAATAAACGAGTATTAAATGGCCGTGTTTTCTATAACCACGAATACGGAGTTGTTAATAAAGAAGATAAGTCTTTTTCTACGCCGGTATCTAACTATCTCCCGAAATATGCTGGTTTATTTGTCAAAGATAAAATAATAGGAATTCAATTCCACCCAGAGAAAAGTCAGATTACTGGTTTAGACTTAATTTCAATGATTTTATAGGAACATGGTATGAGAATTGGTTCAACGGTATTATTGAGTGATCAATATTGTGTTCAGTCATATGAATGGAAAATAAAACGGCCACTAGGGAAAATACAGGGGATTTTTGATTCACTTGAAGAATACCACTGTGATGAAGTAGCCATTATCCGTCCTGTTAGAGGTAACGATAGTTTTGATGACTTCCGCAAAGATATAGAGGTTGTAAAAAAACTTTCTAGTATGACACCTATTAGCTTTGGTGGTGGTGTGAGAACATTAGAACATTTGAAGTTACTTCAAAACCTCCCTGTTGAGCGATTGATTTTTTCGTCAGCTTTCTTAGAAAAGAACGAAAAACTAATTTTGGGTGCAAAGAGTCTTTTTGGTCATCAAGCAATTCAATGTCTACTGCCAATTATGACCAAAGGTGGTGAAACGTGGGTTTATCACTCTTCAAAAAATATCTACATACCTATTGACTCTGTAGATATTCAATTTATCAATGACCTAGCAAATGAAGTTATTTTATTTGATGTTATCCATGAAGGAATGAGTGATAGCTTCGATTGGTCATTATTGGAAGGAATAGCTTTTGACACTAAGAAGATTATCATTAGTGGCGGTGTTGGTAGAAAAGACATTCAATTGGCAAAAGTTAAAAAAGTAGCTTCAGTGTTGGTTGATAATAAAATATTACATCAAGAGTATTCAATTTCAGGTTATAAAAATGCAACATAATTGTCCTAAATGCAACTACCCTAAAACTCACCCATTCGGCTTGGTTCTATCCGCTAATGGATGTTCTGGCTGCTTTACACACGCAGAAAAAGACTTAATAGATTGGCAACAAAAAAAAGGTAATTTAGAGCAAGAGTTACTTAAATATAAAAAGAAAGGGCAGAAGTATGATTGTGTTGTTCCAGTAGTTGGTGATGCAGAAGATTATTATACTTTATCAAAAGTGTTAGAACTAGGTCTTTCTCCGCTCGTTGTTTGTGTTAATGATTACTTTAAAAACGATATAGGATGGAAAAATTTTCATCAACTGCTCACCCATTTTGATGTGGATTCTTTTACTTTCAACCCTGATATTCGTGTATATAAAGATTTAGTGAGAACATCACTCAGAAAATTTGATCATATTATGCTGCCCTTTCTGCAATTGCATACATCTTTCCCTGTACATGTTGCCTATGAAAGAAATATCCCCCTTGTGATCTGGGGGCAAAATCAATCTGTAGAGCAAGTAGGAAAGTTCTCACATCATGACGCAGCTCAAATGAGTAAGTGGCACCGTAAAGAACATGACTTGTTCAACAACGATATTGATGACTTAATAGGTAATGGTGCTCAAGTAAAAGTGAGGGATTTAAATTATTACCATTACCCTGAAATATCAACATTGAATAAAAGAGGTGTTAAAGGACTTTATTTAAGTAACTATTTTCGATGGGATCCATTGGCACAGAATAAAAGTGTACTTAAGTTTGGCTTTCAACCTGAGGTAAATAGTTCTTCATTCGATATTTATGAACGTGCTGGGAGTTCCGTATATTATCAGTTCCATGACCTTCTAAAATATAAACGCCTAGGCTATAGAAAAATTTCAGATCATGTTGCAAGAGAGATCAGGCATAATCGTTTATCTACTAGTGAAGGTTTAAAATTAAACAGTATATATACTGAATCAAAAGTTCACATTAAACCATTCTTTGATTGGTTAGAAGTTACATCAAGTGGGTACGAATGGTTTAAAAAGCATCGTTTAAGTGGAATGTCGAAATTGCTCTCTGAAGAACAGGTTATTGCTCCAACTTTAAAGCTACCTATTAAGTTAAATAATATGCTGATTAAGGGAAAACTTTCCTGCGATAATCATGTATTATTCGGTAAAGGGCTTTATATTTAATTATTACAAACTGTAATTTTGAAAATATAATATATGCAATATGAAGCTTGAAATTTGTAGTGGCATACTTAATTTGGCCACCTAGTTAGAGATGTTATCATGCATCTCATAACAACTTAGGTGATACAAATGGTAAAGAAAAAAAGGCCCAATTACCCTCTAGAATTCAAATTAGAAATAGCTCAGTTAGTTGTTGATAATGGCTACACTCACGAAGAAGCAACGATGGCAATGGGCGTTGGTTATTCCACCAGCAGTAAATGGGTTAAACAGTTAAGGGAAGAACGAGCAGGTAAAACACCAAAAGCTTGACCAATGACACCTGAACAGATTGAAATTTGTGAACTAAAAAAGAAAGTAGAACGCATTGAATTAGAAAAGGAAATATTAAAAAAGGCTACGGCTCTGTTGATGTCAGACTCCCTGAACAATTCGAATTAATCGAAAAAATCAATCAGAGCAACAAAACTAAATATAACATTAAAACCTTGTGCATTGTGTTTGGGATTCATCGAAGTAGTTATAAATACTGGCGTATTAGGGATAAGTTAACTTCACCAGACAAACTACGTTTGTTTAGTGAAGTTAAACAAATTCATCGTGAAAACAATGGCTCTGCGGGTGCGAGAATATTTGCTGATATCGCCAAGAATAGAGGCTTTGATTTAAGTAGATACCGAACAACCAAGCTAATGAAGCAGCTTGAGTTAGTCAATTGCCAAATGCCGAAGCACAGCTACAAGAAAGCACTAAAGAGCATATCGAAATCCACAACTTACCCGATAGGCAATTTGATGTGGTTGAGAAAAATACAGTGTGGTGTGGGGATGTGACCTATATTTGGACGGGTAATCGTTGGGCTTATTTAGCAGTTGTTATTGATTTATTCGCTCGCAAGCCAGTTGGCTAGGCCATTGTCACCAGACAGTGTGTTGACCTGTAAAGCGTTAATGATGGCCTATGAGAGTCGAGGTAAACCAACAAATGTGATCTTCCACTCAGATCAAGGTAGTCATTATACAAACCGTAAATTTAGACAAATTATCTGGCTATATCAGATCACACAAAGTATGAGTCGTAGAGGAAATTGTTGGGATAATGCGCCAATGGGACTTTTTTCAGAAGTTTAAAAACTGAATGGGTTCCAACAACGGGTTATTTTAATTTTACTTAAGCAAAGCAGTAGCTTACTGATTACATTATGGATTATTACAGCCAGACTAGACCACATCGTTATAACACAGGTTTAAGTCCAAATGAATCAGAACCAAGATACTGGAAAGAATACGAAACCGTGGCCAATATTAGTTGACCACTACACTTAACTATCAAGAGATGTTTAGATGAAAGGGTATACATACCAGCTAAAGTCCCCTGGAAAATTGGAATTAGAAGAAAGCATTGTTGAGATTCAGGGCGATGAAGAGGTCTTGGCGAAATCAATATATACCGCAATCTCACCAGGAACTGAATTAGCTGCGTGGTTGGGGAAGCCTGCATTAAGACCAGGGAGTGTTTACCCTAGATTACAAGGGTACTGCAATTTAGCAAGAGTTATTGAAATTGGTAGTGAAACCAACGATATCTCCGTTGGAGATTGGATCTTAACTCATCAGTCACATCGTTCCCACTTTGTTATTAAAGCGGATAATATTTTAGCTAAATGGAATGAAATGACTGATGACTTAGCTCAGCGGGTTGTAACCACTTATTTATATCACTTAGGTTACGTAGCTTTGCTAAAAGCAGGCTATTTTCCTGGTCATAAATTAGGCATTATCGGCTTTGGTGCACTTGGTTATGGGACTGCAGAATTAACGGCAGCATTTGGTGGTCAGCCTTATGTGATAACTAGCAGGCCTGAATTAGAGAATACTTATAAAAATGCTCAAATAAATTTTATAGGTAAAAGCTCCGGGGTTTGTTCTGAAATGTCTAACAGCTTAGATATTGTTATCAATACATCCGATAGCTGGGAAGATTATCAAACAGGTTTAGATCTACTTCGAGTTGGTGGAACAATGATTTTACTTGGTTTTCCAGGAAGGGGGCTAGATTTACCTAAGTTTAACCCATTTGAATCAAGCTTACTGTACGATAAACAACTAACCATATCTTATGCTGGATACGTTACAGAGGCTAATCTCGATGAAGTGGATGTAAGGTTTAATTTGAAACGAAATATGAGTTATTTGTCCGATTTGATCATCAATCAACGTATTAGTACCAGTGGTTTTTCTGATGTTATAGTCGACTGGAAAGATTTAAATTTATTGTATGAGGAAATTAATCGTAGAGCAAATGGCAAGTTAGGAGGGGTGTTAAAATGGGCTTAAAAGCAGCTGTAATAGGATGTGGGCGGATGGGAGCTCAAAAATCAGAACGATTAAGGGGAGTTGTGCCTGGTGGTTGGCTTCCAATATCACATGCAGAGAGTATTTTAAATGCCAGAGGAGTTGAACTATTAGCCTGTGTTGACTCCGACTCTGAAAGGCTTGCCGCTGTAAAAAACGATTATAATATCCCAAATGTTTATACAGATTATGAAAATCTTTTTTTAAGAACAAGATGTGATTTAGTAACAATAGCAACACGAACTCCTTTGAAAAAGAAAATTATCGATAATGCAATCAAGACGGGTATAAAGGCAATATATGTAGAAAAACCTATTACTAATAACTTAAAAGATTGTGAAGACATATTAAATAATGCAAAAGATCATAATTGCATTATCTCGTATGGTGTGAATAGACGCTTTCATGAAGTATATCGAGAGGTTAAGCAAAAATTTATCGTTGAGAAAAAATACGGAGAATTAACTGATATTACGATCGAGTTTGGAAAGGCTCCGTTGCTTTGGACCCACCCTCACTCCTTCGATCTATTACGTTTCTTTGGGGGAGATGTTTTAACTGTTAGAGCAGGGTTCGAGCCCAATTCATTTGTTGAAACTAGCGATAATATTGTCGATTCTGACCCTGTTCTAATAAATGCAGATATAGATTTCGTCAACGGAGCAAAAGGGCATATTACTACTACTGATGGAAGTTGTGTTCGTTTAAGTTTTAAAGATGCGAATGTCATAATTCATGGCGATGGTGCTTTTTATCAAATCAGCAAAAAGACAACTAAAGACTCTCCATATTTTTTGGATCAACAATTTGTTCATCCCCAACCCAAAAAGAGTGCGACAGTAACAGCAGTTGAAGAACTAGCATCTTTTTTAAAGGGGGAGTTAAGTGAACAATGCTTTTCCGAAAAAATTTCCAAAGAGGATATTTATATAGGCCTAAATATGGCTTTGGCATGCGCGTGGTCATTTAAAGTCGGAGAGCGGTGTGTGAGTCTTTCAGAAGTACCAATAGAATTTACAGTAACAGGGAAGGTTGGTGATTTATACGCTTGATTCGTGTGCTTGATTAATAATATAAGTTTCGTTTGATTTTGTAAGTTTCAAAGTGAATTAATGTTTCACTAGAAGTTAATACAACTATATTATTGTCCGTTTTTTTTACGCTATCACAAGTGGCAATATATTCGAGTTATATTGTCAAACATGTTGATCCATATGACTGCTTTAATTATAGCTTTACTATTTTAATTAATGGTGTAGGTCTGAGTACTGGTGCGTTAAGGTCACATTCAAATGTTGTTGAAGTTTTAAATAGGATTGTTAATGAAAAAAATTATTATAATAGGTGTTGGTCAGTTAGGTTTTAGACATGCTCAGTCTTTTCTGGGTTTTGGTGAATCTCTTGAAATACTTTTAGTTGAACGAAAAAAAGATCAGTTAACTCAAACTTTAACAGATCTGAATGGTGACAAAGGCATTGGCAATGTTAATTACATTGGAAGTAGTGATACACCAACAAATGAAGAGTTTGATTTAGCCATTATTGCTACCAATGCAGATGTCAGGTACATCGTAGCCAGTGAATTAATCAAAAACAATATAGTTAAAAACCTAATTTTGGAAAAAAATATATTTCAAAATAAAGATGATTTTAATACGTTTAATAACCTAATAACGGTGAACAAAGTTGATACTTGGGTCAATTGTCCGATGCGAAGTTTTAAAGTGTATTCGGAACTGAAACTAGAACTTGATAGAAAATTCCCAATTGAAATGAATGTTGTAGGTAATAATTGGGGGTTAGCTTGTAATTCAATTCATTATATCGATTTAGTTGCATTCCTGACTGAGAGTAATTGTATTTCAATTCGGGCAGGAAAATTAGAAGTTATTGAAAGTAAAAGAGCTGGCTTTGTAGAGTTTAATGGAAGTTTATCTGTCGAATACAACGAAATGGCAATGTTAAATTTGACATGCGGCATAGCAGATGAATTTACAAGATCCATAGAGATTATTAATGGCGAAACACGTTTTCTATTGAATGAAAATGAACGAAAGCTTTATAAGTATTGTAACGAAGATATAGTCGCTGTATGTGACTTTGAATTGCCTTTTCAAAGTCAGATGACCGCTATAGTGGCACACGACATATTTAATTCTCCTAATAAAGTTCAATTACCCAAATTTATGACCACTAAAAATTTGCATATGAGCTATATAGATTTCTTCTTAAATAAATATAATGTTCTTTCAGGTTCAAATAATCAAAACTGTAATATTACATAGGAATAAAAAATGATCTTACTTATTGGCGCTGGTTCAATGGCAATTGATTATACAAAAGTGCTAACGGGCCTTAATGTTGATTTTAACGTTTTATGTAGAACAAAAAAGTCGGCAGAAAAATTTGAAGAACAAACAGGTATTTGTTGTTTAACTGGTGGGGTAGATTCATTAGAGCCGAAAGATACCTCAAGGTTTACACATGTTATTGTTGCCGTAAATGTTGATAATCTATGTGAAGTTACTATTTCCCTTCTAAATAAAGGTTTCAAAAATATACTCATTGAAAAGCCAGGCGCTGTTAATAAAATCCAGTTATCTAATCTTAATAGTATAGCAACTGATATGCAGGCTACTGTTCTCATTGGTTACAATCGAAGATGTTACTCATCTGTCGAAAAGGCTAAAGAAATCATTCTAGAAGATGGTGGAGTTAATAGCTTTAATTTTGAAATAACTGAATGGGGACATATCATTAGTAATATCAGCACATTAAGCACTGAAGTTAAAGATAATTGGTTTATAGCTAATACAACACATATTGTTGATTTAGCTTTCTACTTGTGCGGAAAGCCAAGGGTGATAAATGTTATAACCGCAGGATGTACTGAATGGCATAAACGTGCTTCTACTTTCGCTGGTTGTGGGGACACTGAAAATAATGCAATTTTTTCGTATTTTGGCAATTGGACAGGACCAGGGAGATTAACCCTTGATATTATAACGAAGAATCATCGACTTATTTTTTGTCCTATAGAGAAACTTCAGATTCAAAAGATTGGTAAAATAGATACCTCTTTTGTAGATTGCAATGATGAATTGGATATCGAGTTTAAGCCTGGTTTATTCAAACAAGTTCAAAATTTCATTCTAAATGACACTGACCAATTTTGTTTGTTATCAGAGCAATTAGCTATGATTGAAACCTATGAAATAATGGCTGGATATTCATCGAAATAAGGGGAAGGGCATCTACCTTTCTAGTTATTTATCCGGTTGATAACTGGAAAGGTTAACAAAATACATTTGGCTTATTAATACCCTAAAAAATCAATGTATTCTTATTAACAATTCTATCGTTGGTAAATAATATATAATGTTATTAATTAATTTTAAAGGTTATCAACTTGCTTAGATTAACATTAACCTACTTGTCATTTACTAGTTTAGCATCAATACTTCCATTTTTTTTATTGCCTATTCTCACAAGAGTTTTGACATCAGAACAATATGGACAAATTGCAATGTTTCAATTGCTAATGTCGTTAATTGGTTGTTTTATTGGACTTAGTTTGAATACTTTTAGTGAAGTGAGATATACGTCAGATAAGAAAAAAGACTATTTAAATTTACAGTTTAATGCATTGCTAATATATATATTAAGCTCACTGTTATTATTATTCATTTTGCTGATGACGGAAAACTATATAATTGCTTTATTCAAAATTGAAGTGACCTATGTTTACTGGGCATATTTAGGAGCATTTCTTTTTTTTCCTGTTATTTACTTATTAGGTCAACTTCAAATCAGACAATTAGCTAAAAAATATGGCTGGCTTCAACTTTTTCTTGCACTCTTTGGGGCTACTTTTAGTTTGTTATTTGTTGTATTATTGCCATTTGGGGTTTTAGGTCGAATAACCGCAATAGTATTATCCTATTTTATATGTTTTTCTATAGCTATTTTCATTTTATGGGAACAGGTACTAAAGCCAAATTTAGCTTCATTAAGTATTGATTTTAATGAGTGGAGATTGGCATTTAAATTTGGCGTGCCGTTGATTCCACACCTACTTGGCGGTGTGCTAATAGCTTCAGGAGAGAGGATCATAACCGTAAACTTGTTAGGCACTGATGCTGTTGCTCTTACTGTGGTTTCTTTACAGTTTGTTTCTGTTATTACAATAATCGGTCAAAGTATGAATCAAGCATATATCCCTTGGCTTTATGGAAAGCTAAATAAGCTTGATAGTTTAAACAAAGAGAGTATAGGAAGGCTGATATTATATTCTATATTTGTCATTATTGCTTTAATTCTCCCTATATACTTTATTGTACCTAAGATATTCATCCTAGTTATTGGTGAGGATTTCCATAGTGGTGCCGAATTAGTCTTTTTGTTATGTATGGCATGTTTGATACAGTTATTATACTTATTATTTGTAAATTTTCTTTTTTTTAAAAAGAAAACTATGCAAATAACTTTTATATCTTTATTAAGTGGAGTATTGCATTTTATTTTTGTTTATTTCTTTGTTTCTAACATGGGAGTAATCGGAGTGCCAATTTCTTTTATATGTGTGAGAACAATTCAACTTGTCGTTACTGTATTCCTTGTGATTAAAAGTTACCCATTTGTGTTCCCAAGTCTAATCAGCGCAGCAAATTCTATAATAAGGAAAACTAATGAAGTTTAATATCGTTTTGGATTCACATATTGGAGAAGTCTATAATATATCTTCAATGCTATATTTTTGGGGGGACTCAAAAGAAATAGACCATAACGATGAATTATCAATATTTATTCTTAGAGATAAGATATCAGCCAAAGACGTTTTGAACGAGCTAAGCTGGTTTAAAGGAAAGTTGACTATATCCTCTTTTAATATTATGGGTAATACTAAGTTTTATCAATTGAAAAATTTTTTAGCTTTCATATTAAAAATATTTATAAATGACAAACCGGATATTAATATTATTCCATATGATCAAAAGAGTATTTTTTACTTTTTATTTAGAGCACTTTTTAAAAATATAAATATTTGTGTTCCACACACTACTGGCCCGGAAAGATATAATAATGATGTAATCAAGGATATGATCCAAAAAAAATGGAAAAACATTCCTATTTTGGCTAAGTCGAGCGAATCAGAGCTTTATTATTCGAGATTAGGTTTTGCTAAGCAGATATACACTGGTGATTATGCAAGTCAAATAAACTACTCAAATTATGTTTATCAAAGAGCTAAATCATTAGGAGAGAAAAATAAAACCGAATTAGTACTATTTTCTCTTGGTTATATTGAAAAGATGTTTAATTTTCAAGATTGGTATCGTTCTCATGTTTCAATCTTTACAGTAGTTAACGGCTTACCAAATTTCAAATTAATTATTAAACTCCACCCTTCACAATCAAAAGAAGAATTTTTTAATACATTTAAAGAGTTTATTCAAATTGATCAAATAGTTGATTTACATCCAGAGTCACTAGCGCGTAGGTGTGATGTGTTTCTATCTATTATGACATCAGCAGGCCATCACGCTATATCTAACAATAAGCCCCATGCTAACTTCGCATGTAACTCTTTAAGAAAATCAGTATTAGAGTTTGGTAATGATCCATACCCATATGAAAGTTTTAAATGTCAAGAAATTATTAATAGCTCAGGTTTGAATAATTGGCTAAATATCGTTGAACTGAATAATACCTGTCATAAAAGGAAAAGCAGTAACTGCTTGTCTTTGGCTAAAATAATGGATGAATTATAATTAATGCTAATAAAGAATCACTTTACAGAACGAAGCCTCTGGCTTTTATTAATATCTTTCGCCTGTTTATCATCTTATGGCTGGATTGCAACTTACCCTAAAGGAGGTTATTTTACATTGCTTTTTTTCGGGCTTTCATTCGTATTGTTCCTAAAAAACGCCTATAAAAGCGTGTTGTTTATACTTATTACAAGTTTGTTTTTAGTGTATTCTAATTTTCCAAGAGAATATGCAGGACCTAGTACAGGCCAACAGTTATCAGCCGTGATGTTTTTTTTTATTCTTTGTCTTAACATTGATTTCAGAAAAAAAGTTAATCTATATCTCTCAAAAATAATTATATTATTATGCGTTTTTTCTTTAATCGTCCAGTGTCTTTTATTTTTTATTGACATACCACGTACTTTCTATGAAGTTGACACTCAACAATTTTATATTCATTGGCCTTTTTATGTTGATAGAGTAAATATAAGTAAGGGAAGTGTCACAAGCTTTTTAAGTGTTTTGTTTTTCCAACGTTTTCATGGCCCTTTTTTCGAGCCTGGTTATTTAGGGGTTATACTTGGAGTTATGCTTTACTCCGGGGTAAGTGGTTACTACAGAAAATTAATATTTTTTTTTGGTATTCTGACTTTATCTATGGGGTTTTTCGCTATCTTGTCATTGTATCTATTGGAATTGAAAAAAAATAAAAATTCTATATTCTATTTATTACTTGCCGTTAGTAGTGTTGTTCTTTACTTTTTTTTAGGCGATTCTGAAAGTTTTTTTTATCGGTCTATTTTTGAACGTTTTTTCGGTTCTGGAGATAAAGTCCTCGACACACGCTCTTCTATTTATGAGCTAAAGCAGATATCTATGTTCTGGCATTATTTTTATAATGAATTTTGGGCTATGTTTTTCGGTGTTGGATTTGATGTGCCAGGTTCAGGCGGTTCTTACAGAGTGTGGGTTTTTGGAGTCGGATATGCGGGGGTGATCGCATCATTTCTTATTTTCCTTAAGTTTTTAATCCCCCTTGGCATACGGGCAATACCAAGAGCAATAGTGCTCTTATTGCTGTGCTATTTATTTGGCTTTTGGTTCACCCCATTTTTTATTTTTCTATTAGAAGACTCAAAATAATATGTTGTTTTATATCATTGGTTTTACCTTGCTTATCTTTGATTTATTATTCCGCCCTCTTAATTCCGTAATTTCTATATTACGGAGTAAAACTATCTTAAATAAGGTTGTTTTAGATAGTAAAAGTGATGAAAAACATACTGTTTGCATACATCATTACGTTCCTCTAGGTTTAAATTACACTAAACATATTGGTGGAAAAGATTATGTAGTAGGTGCTCAAAGCATACTTGAGCTTAGCCATTTATCTAGTTTTGACGTTTTCTGTGTACTTTTGAATCCCAAAGGGCAAAATATAGATGAATATTATCAACGTTATCCAGCAGTTAAGTTTATTATATCTCAAGAAAATCGATATGATTTTGATAGTTACTTCAAGCTTACTAAGCTAATGGCGAATAGACCTCTCAGAGCTATATCATTTTTCAATGATAATGTAGCTGTTAATTCAGATGTAGCTGCCTTTGTAGTAAAGACTAATTTGATTATTAACTTAAATAGAAGTATTGGAATGGTAGGTTTAGGTTCAAATACGGTGTTAACGCAATCTTTGTTTAAAAAGTCATTTTCACCTCACGTGCAAACGTATGGCTTTACTGTTCAATTAGAGTTAATGATTGCTTTCACTTCTTTTTGGCAGCCTATTCTTAAAAAAGCATGGATTGGCAAGTTTTTTAAAATTTTTGTTTGTCGTCTACTTGAACAGGGGTTAAGTAAATTTATATTAAGCTCTGGACATTCTTTAGGCTTTCTCCGTAATGGAGAGCTGAAGTGTTATACAAGAAAATATCGTTGCTTTGACTCTGAGGTTGATTGGCCTCTAGGAAAAGGTGATTATCGCATAACCGAAAACTCTCCATTCAGGTTCAAATAATGAAAGTTGCCGTTTTTTTAGAAACAAACTGGAATTTAACTGTTCTTTTCGCATATATGCATAAAAAGAATATCAAGCATGTAACTATAATTTCATCTCAAAAAATTGTTATGCCGTTACCTAATAGTATACCTATAGAAAGCTATACTATTTTTGATAATAAAGTTAAGCAATCTAAGTTTAAATCCTTATTAAAATATAAGATATTTCTTTTCAAGAAGCGTAATTTACATTTTGATCAAGTAATTCGCTTTTCTACGTTTTCGCCTTTAGCAAATATGATGGTTTCTTCATTAAATAGCTCTAAGTCGATACTGTTGGATGATGGGTTTCTTCTGTATAATAAATTTCACCCGGAAGAAAAGTATAATTTGGATGGACAGTTAAAGTCTATTTTGTACTTTTTATTGTCGGGGAAGTATCCAAAGTTTTCATTCCTGGATTTTTCTTCAGTGGATGAGGCATATTTGATTTTTAGGGATAGTTGGGGGGGGCCAAATAATATTAACAAGTCTATAGCAATATTTCCGCTTATAGATATAGTAAATATTGAAAGCTTAAAAATTGTTGCAATTAAATATTTTGATATGGAAAACGAAGTCAAAGAATGGATTGAAATTATTGAATCGAAAGATGTAAATACTCTTCTTTTAGGGAGTGCTTTTGTATCTCACGGTATTTTATCAAGAGAGGGCTCTGAAAAAATATTGAACAAATATTTCAACAATGCTGGTTGTTTATTTAAGCCACATCCTGCAGAAATGTCCTTAAAATTAAAAATCCCTAAAAACATAGATACATTTCATAATTCTACTCCTATTGAACTTTTTTTAGCTTTTACACCCGAAATCGAATTAATCGGATTTGGAACTTCTACTCAGTTTTTTATGCATGATTTACTTGGACATAGCTCAACCTTTTATCTAACTCCTTCCATATACTCAAAAGATTTTATATCATATCTAAAAAGTAAGTGTACTAATTGTCATTTTGAAGTTTTACCCAACTAAAAAGGAATACTATGAGCTTAATCTCAAAGCTTATTTCATCAATGAGATGGAAGTCTGATATTGCACGCCGAAAATTCGACATTGATCTTGGTAATGTTTGTGAATTTTTAAATTTTGGCGATTCAATTGATATAGATGTTTATAAGGAAAGTGGCATTGTTGTTGTACATAATGTATTTTCTCAGACTGAAATTGATTTCTATATTAAAAGTTTAGATGAAGAGCTGTTAAAAGATAAATATCAAGATATATATGGTGAAGATAAATACTGGCTTTCGAACATAGCTAATATAGAAAAGTTACATTCTATTTTATATCATGAAAAATTACTGTCTGTAATTGAAAGTTTAGTCGGTCAAGATAGAAAATTTGTAGGACACGATTCAATTTCTTTTAATTATTCTGTTCCTGGTCACCATGACGATCAAAATACTCACAATAAGTTTTTAAAAGGTGAAAGCTACCCTGAAGACTTTTCAACTTGTCGGGTCTTATTTTATCTTTCACCAAAAACATCATTACCACAAAGATTCGGTTTTGTTCCAGGCTCACATCTCCGTGATAAACCTGAAATTGACTATAATCATTCTAAAGCTAATACTTGTTGGGTTGATGTTTCGCATGGTTCTGTAATATTTTTTGACCCACGTTTAGTCCATACATCATCGGCACTTTCTCATACAAAAAGAATGATTGTAAGTACTTATGATAATGAAACTAGTTATACAAAGGATATCTTCTTTTTAACATCTGACTCTAGAAAGCAAGGGACTACTTCTAAAGAATCTGATTTTTGGAAAAAAATGGAAAAATATAATCTTAAACCTAGTTTTATAGAAGAAAATTAGTGTTGAAAACCTTTTCCATAGATATACGGATTGTCCTTATTTTATTAGGAAGTAAAAAAAATGTTATATGGAGATTTAATGTCATCCTTTATGGTAAGCAATAACTGATGAAAGTATTTATTTCAGTAGTGTCTCACGATCATGAAGAGTTAATTTCTGAATTAGGTTGTTTAGCCAAATTAGCTAATGAACCTAATTTCACTGTTGTTCTTAAAAGTAATAAACCAGTTTCAGGTGACAATTTCGTTAAGTACTTAGAGAGTAATGATATTCACTTTATTGATGAATCCCATTTACTTGGATTTGGTGAAAACAATAATTATGTTTATGATTGGTGTGTTGAGAAGTTATCATTAACCGATGCGGATTATTTTTTAATTTTAAATCCTGATGTTTACGTCAATGTAATTGATATATTTGAATTAATAAAAGCAATGAAAAGTAACGGAAATCAATTATCAACGCTAAACCTATTTAGGGATAATAAATTTGAAAGTTACGACTATTGTGTACGTACATTTCCTTCATTATTCGATTTTATACGCTCTTACATCGGGCTTGGTAATAAATCTATAATTGATAAAAGAAATGTTAATGCACCCTTGGAAGTTGATTGGGCGGCCGGTTCTTTCTTATTATTTAAAGCGTCGTTATACAACAAATTGGAGGGCTTTGATTCTAATTATTTTATGTATTGTGAAGATATTGATATTTGTTGGCGTTCTATAACATTATTCCAGGAGAAACCGGTTTTCTTTCCTCATATTAGAGCTATTCATTACGCCCAGCATGCGAATCGTTCTATTTTCTCTAAACACTTCTTTTGGCACCTTAAAAGTATGTTTAGGTATCTAACTATGTATTACAAATTAAGATCTCCCCTTAGAAAAAAGGAAAATGAAAAATGCACAAAGGAATAATCTTAGCGGGTGGCAGTGGTACACGCTTATACCCATTAACCAAAGTCGTTAGCAAGCAGTTGATGCCGGTATATGATAAACCTATGGTTTATTACCCACTTGCCACGTTAATGCAAGCTGGTATTCAGGAAATACTTATTATCTCAACACCTGAAGAAATTCATCGTTTTGAGAATTTATTAGGTGATGGAGCTAACTTTGGAGTATCAATTTCATATAAAGTGCAACCTAATCCTGATGGTTTAGCACAAGCATTTATTCTTGCTGAAGAGTTTTTGGATGGCGCTGCAGCTGCTCTTGTTCTTGGTGATAATATGTTCTATGGGCATGATTTAACGAAATCACTTCAAAGCGCAAATGCTCAGCAGTCGGGTGGAACTGTGTTTGGTTATCATGTATCGAATCCTCGTTCTTATGGTGTTGTTGAATTCGATGATTCAGGAACTGCTATTTCTATTGAAGAAAAGCCCGAAGTACCAAAATCAAATTATGCAGTGCCTGGTTTATATTTCTTTGATGAACGAGTGGTAGAGTTTGCTAAAAATGTTCAGCCTTCAGCTCGTGGTGAGTTAGAGATTACTGATGTTATTGACCAATATTTAAAGCTAAGTGAATTGAAAGTTGAAATTATGGGCCGCGGTACAGCGTGGTTAGATACTGGTACGCATGATGACTTATTGGCGGCTGCGAACTTTATTTCTACTATTGAAAAACGCCAAGGGCTGAAAGTTAATTGTCCTGAGGAAGTTGCTTATAGAAATGGTTGGTTAAGCGAAGAAAAATTACGTGAAATTGCACAGCCTCTTCGTAAAAGTGGTTATGGCGAATATCTGTTAAATTTAATTGAAGACCAAGTGTTTTAATGAGCTATTTTTATGAATTATATTGATACAGCAATTCCCGACGTAAAAATTATTGAACCAAACGTATTTGGTGACGAGCGAGGTTTTTTTATGGAAACCTTTCGAGTTGATGAGTTTAACGAACAGTGTTCGTCACATACTTTTGTTCAAGACAACCATAGTAAATCAAGCCACGGCATATTACGTGGCTTACATTACCAGTTGAAAAATACTCAAGGTAAATTAGTGCGTGTTACTTCGGGTGAAGTTTATGATGTGGCTGTAGATATGCGAAAGTCATCGCCGACTTATGGGCAACACGTTGGTGTAGTACTTTCAGGTGAAAATAAACGTCAATTATGGGTGCCTGAAGGATTTGCCCATGGATTTTATGTGATGAGTGAATCGGCAGAGTTTGTTTATAAATGTACTGATTATTATGCGCCTGAACATGAAGTATCGTTATTATGGAATGACACTGAACTTAATATTCAATGGCCGCTTGTTAATGGTGAAAAACCATCATTATCAGCAAAAGATGAAGTTGGGCTGCTTTTTAAAGACGCTCCTTCTTTTTAGTTCTAACAAAAGTATATTATCTAAGTGTAAAGTAAATGAAAATACTCGTTATTGGAAAGTCAGGGCAGTTGGCGTGGGAATTGAATCAACTCTCATCGACCGATCATGAAGTTGTTTGTTTAGGGCGTAATGATGTCGACATAGCGAGCAGTTCATCATTGACTGCTATCTTAATTACATATAAAGCTGAAGCTGTAATTAATGCCTCCGCTTATACTGCAGTAGACCAAGCAGAAAGTGATACTGAAAATGCTTACGCACTTAATGCTCTTTCAGTTGGAAATATTGCCCAAGCATGTAAAAGCTTGTCGATACCGTTAATTCATATATCAACAGATTTTGTTTTCCATGGTGATAAAGGGTCACCGTATTTATCTAGTGATGACATAAACCCGTTAGGTGTTTATGGTGCAAGTAAAGCCGAAGGTGAAAAGTTAATCACTGAAATTTATCCAGAAAACAGCGCCATTATAAGAACCTCTTGGGTATATTCAACTCACGGTAATAACTTTGTCAAAACGATGTTGAAATTAATGTCGAGCAAACCTGAGTTGGGCGTTATTAGTGACCAAATTGGTTCTCCTACTTATGCTAAGGGTTTAGCTGAAGCCTGTATATTAAGCCTTACCAATACAGTTAATAAGCTTAATGGTATACACCATTATACCGATACCGGTGTAGCGAGTTGGTTTGATTTTGCGGTTGCTATTCAAAATATAGGTTTAGAGTTTGGTTTGTTGGATAAAAAAATTCCGATAAAGCCAATAACAAGTGCGCAGTATCCAACGCCGGCGCAGCGACCACACTATAGTGTACTAAGCAAAACAAGCTTAGTTGAAGCATTACCTGAAGTTACTTTACTTCATTGGCAAGAGCAATTACGCAATATGATGGCTGAACTTCTTAAAAACTAGTAACGTGCTTTTAGGCTCTATAATTATGTTCCTATGCGCTACAAACCATCATTTAAAAATTAAGAGAATATTATGAAAAAATTATTAGTTACTGGCGGTGCCGGTTTTATTGGCGCTAACTTTGTTCATTATTGGACGAATAAATATCAAGTGGATAAAGTAGTTGTACTTGATGCCTTAACGTATGCCGGTAATATCGCTAATTTAGATAGTGTTAAAGGCGAAGGTAACTTTACTTTTGTTCATGGTGATATTTGTGATCAGGCGTTAGTTGAAAAATTATTAGTTGAGCATTCAATTGACACATTAGTTCATTTTGCTGCAGAGTCTCATGTAGATCGTTCAATTACTGGGCCAGATGCTTTTATTGAAACGAATATTATGGGCACTTATAGCTTGCTTAAAGCGGCCAAGAAAGTGTGGTTAGACGGTGACACAGTACTTGAAGGACATCGCTTTCATCATGTTTCTACTGACGAAGTCTATGGCACTTTATCTCCTACTGACCCCGCCTTTACAGAAGATACTGCGTATGCTCCAAATTCACCTTATTCTGCTAGTAAAGCGGCTAGTGATCATTTAGTACGTGCTTATCATCACACTTATGGGCTAAATGTTACGACTAGCAACTGTTCAAATAATTACGGACCTTTTCATTTCCCTGAAAAATTAATTCCTTTGGTGATTACGAATATATTGCATGACAAGTCATTACCTATATACGGTGATGGTCAGCAAATACGTGACTGGTTGTATGTTGAAGATCATGCATATGGTATTGATTTAGTGCTGCAAAATGGCCGTATTGGTGAAAACTATAATATTGGTGGTAATAATGAATGGGCCAATATTGATATTGTTAAAACTATCTCTAAATTGGTTGAACAAGAGTTTGTTAAAAATTCTGAGTTAGCTGCACGTTTTCCTACTGCAAAAGCTGCAATAAAGCAAAATACCGAGTCGTTAATTACCTATGTAAAAGACCGACCAGGGCATGATCGTCGTTATGCTATTGATGCAACCAAAACAAATAATGAATTGGGTTATAAGCCTAAAGAAAGCTTCGACACAGGCATTGCCAAAACTGTTCAATGGTATTTGAATAATGAAGCATGGTGGCAAAGTGTCATGGATGGTTCATACCAAAACTGGATTGCTGAGCAATACAAGTAAGTTTCTATCAATAAACGATATCATTTGGTATCGTTTTTCATTTATAGATAGGGAATGCTTTATTTAAAGTGACAATGCATTAACCTGCCTTTAGGATAAGCTTAATTAGTAAAAATTAAGGATGAAAATGCGAAGCAGAATTAAAAAAGCGGTAATACCAGTAGCAGGTTTAGGAACTCGAATGCTACCCGCGACTAAAGCAATTCCAAAGGAAATGCTGCCAATTGTTGATAAGCCATTAATTCAATATATTGTAAATGAGTGTATAACTGCGGGTATTACTGAAATTGTTTTAGTTACGCACTCTTCGAAAAATGCGATAGAAAATCATTTTGATAAATCATTTGAGCTTGAAACAACTTTAGAAAAACGTGTTAAACGCCAGCTGTTAGATGAAATTCAAGCGATATGTCCGAAAGATGTTACTATATTACATGTGCGTCAAGGTGAAGCAAAAGGTCTTGGTCATGCAGTTTTAAAAGCTCGTCCTATTATTGGCAATGAGCCTTTTGTTGTGCTTTTACCTGATGTTATTTTGGATGATGCAACAGCTGATTTAAAAACAGAAAACTTATCAGCAATGCTGACTCGTTACAATGAAGTTGGTGGTTATAGCCAAATTATGGTTGAGCCTGTACCTATGGAACAGGTCAGTAGTTATGGTGTGGTTGACTGTGGTGGTAGTAAATTGATTCCAGGTGAGTCAAAAACTATGACGGCAATTGTTGAAAAACCAGCTATTGAAGATGCGCCTTCTAATTTAGCTGTTGTTGGCCGCTATGTACTTTCTGAAAAAATTTGGGATTTGCTAAAAATTACTCCTCTTGGGGCAGGTGATGAGATTCAGCTAACTGACGCTATTGCTATGTTAATGGAACGTGAAACCGTAGAAGCATTTCATATGTCAGGTAAGTCACATGACTGTGGCTCTAAGTTAGGCTACATGAAAGCTAATGTCGAATATGGTTTACGCCACCCAGAACTAGCTGAAGAATTTACTGCTTATTTAAAGCAACTCGTTAATAAGTAAATATTTAAACTTAAAAAGCTTTAGTATTTTACTTTCAAAAGTAAGTTTAATAGTTATCAAACGGTATATATGGATATTAGATATTTAACAAAACTCACTGATACAGCGTCATCACGTAATCTTTTTTCACTATTTAAAGATGAAAAGCGTAGCGAAAAGTATTCGCTGTCCGCAGCTGGATTACATTTAGACTATGCTAAGCAAAATATTACCGACGGTGAACTTAAGGATTTATTGTCTTTAACAGAGCAAGCAAAACTTTCAGAGAAAATTTCTGCTCAGTTCTCTGGTGCTATATTAAATAATACCGAACAACGCTCGGTTCTGCATACTGCCCTTAGGGCGCCTGAGTCTGTCAAAAACGATGTATTAGGTGTTCAAGCGCAAGAGGTTATTGAAACTGAAGCTAAAATGGCAAGCATTGTCGATGATGTGCAAACGAGCAAGGTACGATCCGTTACTGGTGAAAAATTCACTGATATTTTAGCTATTGGTATTGGCGGCTCATACTACGGTGTTAAAGTCGCGCTTTCTGCGTTAGTTCCATATCATCAACAAGGTTTGAAAGCACATGTATTGGCTAATGTTGATGGTGATGCCGCACAGGAAAAGTTTAATAAACTTAATCCAGCTACAACACTTGTTGTTGTTATTTCGAAAACCTTTACTACCCAAGAAACATTACTGAATGCTACTATTGTTAAAGACTGGATGCTTAAAGCTGCTGGGTGTATAAGTACTTCGGTATCAGGTATTAGTGGCGATGACATCATTAGTCAACATTGGTATGCCGTAAGCACTAATACTTCTGCTGCGACAGCATTTGGTATTAAGGAGGATAATATTCTTCCTATGTGGGATTGGGTTGGTGGCCGATTTTCGCTTTGGTCAGCGGTTGGCTTACCTCTAGCGTTGGTTATCGGCAACAAACATTTTAATGACCTTAAAGCTGGTGCTTATTTGATGGATCAGCACTTTCAGCAGGCTCCATTTGAACAAAATATGCCAGTTATTATGGCCATGTTAGGTATTTGGAACCGCAATGGTTTGGGTTTTCCCAGTTTAGCTATTCTGCCTTATAATCATGCGCTTAGAGCCTTACCTGGTTATTTGCAACAAACCGATATGGAAAGTAACGGCAAGTCTGTCACTAACGATGGTGAACAACTTGACTACTTAACTGCTCCTGTGGTTTTTGGCCAAGAAGGCACAAATGGTCAACATGCCTTTATGCAGTTAATGCATCAAAGTGCAGATATTATTCCAACTGACTTTATTTTATCGCTGGCACCGACAAGTAAATTTTTAGCTAATCACGATGCTTTAGTTGCCAACTGTTTTGCCCAAAGTGAAGCGCTAATGCAAGGTAAAACTTTAGCGCAGGCTAAAGCTGAGTTGCTCGCATCAGGTGCTGATGAAACTGATGCTAATAGGCTTGCGAACCACAAAACGATGAAAGGTAATACTCCTAGTAATACTATTTTAATGGAGCAGCTAGACCCTAAATCGTTAGGGGCATTATTGGCTTTGTACGAGCATAAAATATTTGTTCAAGGTGTTATCTGGCAAGTTAACTCTTATGATCAATGGGGCGTTGAATTAGGCAAGCAGTTAGGTAAAGAGGTACTTAATGTTATGACAAAGCCTATGACTGAGATTGAAAGTGAAACGTTATCTTCCTCATCTTTGTCACTCATTCGTCGTTATAAAAATAACTTGGAAAACTCTTCAAGCTAGTTCGCTAATTACCACTACATTCAACCTTTATATCTTTTTAGTATAAACAAGCTTTTACTTATATGGATAATGCTTGATTGCTGTGGCATGATATTTACCAATATTATGCCACCACCTTTAGTGAACAGCGATGCATTTAACACATTTACAAAAGCTTGAAGCCGAATCTATTCATATCATTCGTGAAGTAGCCGCAGAGTTCGATAACCCTGTAATGCTTTACTCTGTTGGTAAAGATTCTGCCGTATTACTACATTTAGCGCGCAAAGCTTTTGCTCCCGGTAAGATCCCTTTTCCTC